>Ga0137375_10001091_pt1 | contig 30942 bp, 29 predicted proteins | sample SagtaG_24_FD_104936 | JGI IMG/M metagenome (GOLD analysis project Ga0137375, IMG submission 104936) | Vadose zone soil microbial communities from Sagehorn Ranch, Mendocino, California, USA - Sage1_R_113_16 metaG | ecosystem: Environmental > Terrestrial > Soil > Vadose zone | place: USA... | reverse complement strand
CTGGCTGAGACCCTTCAGCGCGGCGTCACGCGCGGCCTTCGGGCGGTTGCTGTACATAGCGATCGTGGCAGCGGCATCCATTGCCCACGCGCATACCTCGCCGCGTTCGGCCTGCCAGCCGTGCTCCCAGGCATCCAGGCAGTACGCCTCGCCGGCAAGCGAGTCGCCAAGATCATGACTGAGCCAGCCGAGGATGATCGACAACCACCCGGCGCTGCAGTACAGCTCGCGGCCTTCGCGCAACGTGAACTTGCGACCGTCGATGATCTGCGCCACACGCTGCCGGTACCACCGGGCTTGCTGGAACATCTCGGCGGGCGGGGTGTAGGCGAAGGCGCTCGCCATGCCCGCGATGACCAGCTCCAGGTGCTCCATGGTGCGGGGGCCGACCTCGGTTGCCTCGGCGCATCGCGTGTACTCCATGGCTTCTGCGGCGGACTGGGCGAAGAGGCTGCCGGCGGCAACGCCGGCCGCCGCGCCGCCGAGCACCCGAAACGTCTGTCGCCGATTCGTAGGATCACCTGCTTCGTACGACCGCCCGTACGCCGTTGCGCGGGAGGGGACGGTAGGACGTGCGATGTCCGACGGTACGTCGCTGCTGTTGCGGTCGCCACTGCCGGCCGGCTCTGTCGGGGTGTAATCGGCCGCGAAGCCGAGGCGCAGGCCGCTGGTTCGGAAGAGGCGGCACAACAGATCGCGGTAGTCGTCGTTCGACCGTCCTCCTGCCTCCCAACCCAGCCAGGACCGTTCCACCAGGCCACGCGCACCTAACTGCTCGACCTTGCACATCTCGTGGAACGCCTTGATTGCCTGGTCGACCGTCCAACCCCACGCCAGCCGGTGCGCCTTCAACGGGCTGTGTCCGCAGCAGTCCTGGATCAAGGCCGCAATCTTGTGGAGCAACGCCACGGGCGGCTCGTCAGGGTCGCCGGCTTCCAGGAGGACACGTAGCCGGATGCGTTCGGCGCACTTTTGCTCATGAGAACTACCTCCCCGCTTCGCGTTCGCGCCGCTCATGGCCGGATCTCCATGTCCGTATCGAGCTGTTGCTATCGCCGCACAACGTCATTGCGCTACGACGCTACGCCACCTGTGGTCATCTTGTCGTCTGGCTGAAGCCGGCTCTCAGCCAACCTGCAACCACGCGGCAGGTTGGGGCGCTGCACCTCTCGGTACCGCTTGAGCTGCATAGACGCCGATGATCGGGCGTAGGCATCGGAGCGGACACGCGTCTAGCCGCCAGGAAGCAACCGGTGGGACGGCCCTGTGGCAGCTCCGTCCGTCTCGGTGCCACGCCAGCAGTCGTCGACCAGGAAGCCAGGGCCATGCCTGCTATCGCCCAGTGCGACAAGCGGTTCTTTCGAGCGAGGGCACGCACGATGACGCAGGATGCCTCGGCGAGATTCCCGAGCGGGACGCGAAAACGATCGGAAACCGTGCTGCCCTCGGGGTCTTCCGAGCGATCCCGAACGACCCGCGGTTGGCCGTGTCCGCATTGTCGACGCATGATCGCCGCTCCGGAACCCGGTGGCGCGACTGGAACGGCGAGGCGGTGTACCCGATGGAACGGCGGCATGGAGCAGGCCGCCAGGCGGCGCGAGCCGGCCGGCAACGATACCGGTGGCGAAAGGCCGTCGCCGACAACTGCAACGCTCCGGTCCAGCCCGTTGCCCAGTTGCACCGGCGGAGAGCAATCAGGCTCCTTCACGATCGGTACCTCAATGGGCGAGCGTTGATGCCGTCATCGCCTGGTACTCCGCGTGTCCGCACGCACTGCCGGCGGCACGGGTCTCCAGTCGCCACGCGGAACCGCACTCGCCGACCGACGACTTGCCATCTGAGTCCCTGCCGGTGTACCGCCACCAGGGCTGCGCCGGTGGGTGAACGGCGGGTTGTCCCTCGGACCCCGTGCTCCCGGCCGCGACGCCCTCGGGTGCCGAGTCGCGCCGCCGCTTGGTCTGCACTGGGCGCCGGCCGGGGGCCGGGCGGGCCTGTATTCGCCGAGTTGCGAAGCGGGTCTGGCTCGGCCACCGGCCAGCGGATGAGAGCGCCAGACCTGTGTCTGCTTGCGGTGACCAGGTTCGGGCCGATGCGTCTGCCCATCACGGCGAGCTACCGAGGATGGCCGCGGATCAGGACCGCTCACGATAACATGCGCCTCCGCAACGAGTCGGGACGTGCGACCGCCCATGACGAACGGGTAGCGACCGAGAGCGCCGTTCCCGCTGTTCGCCCGCTGGCGGGTGGGGAACGGTGAGGATCACCAGGAAGCTCGCGGTGTTGGTGACGGTGCCGTTGGTGGCGGTGGTGGCGTTTGCCGGGCTGGCGTTGGTAACGACGGCTGGGCAAGCGCTGCGCGCGGACGGGTTGCGGGCGTTGGTGACAGTAGCCGCCGCTGGTGGGGATCTGGCGCACGAGCTGCAGGCCGAACGGGCCGCGGCGGTGGCCGTGCTGGCGCCGGCCGCGGGGCTGGCCCAGAACAACGCCTATTTGCATGCGATGGCTGGCACGGACGAGGCGGCAGGCCGCTACCGGCGCGTGAATTCGCAGCTGTCGTCGGTGCCGGCAGGCGTGGCGGGCCTGTTGGCTCGCATCAACGACCAACTGGGGTTGCTCGGCCCGCTGCGGAAGCAGGTGCAGGCGGGCGCGCCGGCGTCGTCGGCGGTCGCGTTCGCCTATCGGATCGTGATCGCGTCGGTGGTGTCGTTTCGTGAGTCGGTGGCCCAGGCGGGTGGGGCCAGCGCCGACATCGCGGACCAGATCCGCGCGGCGGTGGACCTGTCGCACGCGGCGGAGGCGGTGGGCCTGCAGCAGGTCGCGGTGCTGCGGGCGGCGGGGGCGGGCCGGTTGACCCTGGCAGCGCAGCAGGAGATCACATCGGCGCGGACCGCCTACACCGAGGCGGCGGTCTCCTTCGCCGGGCTGGCGCCGCCCGAGTGGCGGGCGTGGTGGGAGCAGGCGCAGACCGGCGACGACATGCTGGCTGCCCAGCAGTTGGAGGACGCGGTGGCCCGGACCCCGCCGGGTGGGGTCCTGGATCTGGATCGGGGTCGGTGGCTGGCCGCGGTAGCGGCGCGGATCCACCGGATCCGGCAGGTCGAGACGCGCATCGACGGGCAGATCCTGGCGGCGGTGACCCGGCTGCGGGACACCGCGTGGCGGTGGGCGGGGGTCGAGGCCGGCGCGGTGGTGCTTACCGTGCTTGTGGCCCTGCTGCTGGCCGTCGGGTTGGGCCGGCCGATCATTCGGGGGTTGCGTCGGCTGCGCGATGCCGCCCACGCAGTTGCCTACACCAGCTTGCCCGCCGCGGTGGCCGCGTTGCAGCAGCCGCAGTATCTGGGTTCGTTGTCCCCGACGGAGCTCGCGCGACGGGCCTCGCCGATGCACGTGGCCGGGCGGGACGAGATCGCCGAGGTGGCGCGGGCGTTCGACTCGGTGCACCGGGAGGCAGTGCGTACCGCCGCGGAGCAGGCCCTGCTGAGAGTCAACATCGGGGCGATGTTCGTCGCGCTGGCCCGGCGGTTGCAGCGGCGGGTCAGCCAGCTGACCGCCAAGTTGGATGAGGCCGAACGCGGCGAGGAGGACCCGCAGCGGCTGGGGCAGTTGTTCGGCCTGGATCTTCTGGTCGCGTTGCTGGGGCGCACCAACGACAGCCTGCTGGTGTTGGGTGGGCAGGGACCGGCCCGGGTCCGCGACGGCGACGAGTCGCTGCTGGATGTGCTGCGGGGGGCGCAGAGCCAGGTCGAGGCGTACGCGCGCGTCGAGTGCCGGGTTGTCGACGACGGGGTGGCCATCGCCGGCCGGGCGGTTGACGACGTGGTGCACGTGCTGGCCGAGCTGCTGGACAACGCCGCCCGTTTTTCCGTGCCGGACACGCCGGTGGTGGTCGATGCGCGGCTGCTCGGCGACCGGGTGGTCATCCAGGTCACCGACCAGGGCCTCGGCATCGACCCGGACCGACGGGCCGTGCTCAACCAGCGGCTGGCGGCCCCGCCGCAGGTGGACGTGGCGGCGGTACAGGCGATGGGGCTGACCGTGGTGGGACAGATCGCGGCCCGCTACGGCATCCGGGTGGAGCTGCGTGCCGGCCGGCCGCGGGGCACGGTGGCCGAGGTGACGCTGCCGGTGGAGGTGTTCCGGGTGGTGTCCCCACCGCGGTCGACGCCGGTTGGCCGCGGTGGGCAGACCGCCGCGCTACGGCCGGGGCTGCGGGAGCGCCCGCCTGGCCAGTGGCCGCCGGTGCCGCATACGCCGCTGGACGTTCCCGGCGTGCCGCCGCCTGCACGGCCCGGGGCGGACGAGACGGCGGAGCTGCCGATCTATCACGAGGTGTGTGCCAGCGGGTGGTTCGCTACTCGCCCGGACCCGCTGGCCGCGGCGGTCGAAACCGCGTGGGAGAGCACCGCCGACGCGGGCTGGCAGGCGGCGGGCAGGGCCGCTACCCCGACGCTGGCCGGCACGACCGACGGTGGGTTGCCCAAGCGGGTGCCGCAGGCCCAACTGGTGCCGGGCAGTGCCGAGGCCACACCGGCCCGGCCGGCGCAGGCCCGCGACCCGGCCCGCGTGTCGGCGGTGATGGCCGCCTACGCCCGCGGGGTGTCGGCCAGCCGCGCTCGGCACTTGGTCTCCGTTTCCCCCGCTGGCGTTGACGATAGGGAGCGTTCCTGATGTCCCGCGACATGTCCCGCGGTAGCGAGTTGGACTGGCTGCTGGGCGATTTCGCCGACCGGGTGCCGCACGTCACGCACGCGGTGGCGGTGTCCAGCGACGGCCTGCGGCTGGCTGCTACCGAATCGTTGCTGCCCGCCGGATCGCCGACCGCCGACCGCGCCGACCAGCTCGCCGCGGTCGCCTGCGGCCTGGTCAGCTTGCTCGCGGGGGCGGCCCGGCTGATGGGGGGCGGCGGCGTGGTGTCCAACCTGACCGAGCTGGACGCCGGGTTCATGTTTTCCATGGCTGTCTCCAGCGGCGCGAGCCTGTTGGTGTTGGCCTCCCGGCAGTGCGACATCGGCACGGTCTCCTACGAGATGACCGAGCTGATCAACAAGGTGGGGCCGGGGCTGACCCCGGCCACTCGCGACGACCTGCTCACCCTTGACGGCCCGGAACGGCAGCCATGGTGAACGGCCCGTCCACTGTGGGGTCGCCGACCCGGACGCCGGCCACGCCCGCGCCGGCCGCGGTGAAGATCGTCATCGCGGGTGGGTTCGGGGTCGGCAAGACCACCCTGGTCGGGGCGGTGTCGGAGATCGACCCGGTGACCACCGAGGTGGTGATGACCGCGGCCAGCCGCGCCGTCGACGACACCGCCGCGGTACCGGCCAAGACGGCGACCAAGGTGGCGATGGACTTCGGCCGGATCACCATCGACGCCTCGCTGGTGCTGTACCTGTTCGGCACCCCGGGCCAGCAGCGGTTCTGGTTCATGTGGGACCAGCTGTGCCGCGGCGCGATCGGCGCGTTGGTGCAGGTCGACGTGCGTCGCTTCGCCGACTGTTTCGCTCCCGTCGACTACTTCGAACGCCACCGCGTCCCGTATGCGGTGGTGGTCAACCAGTTCGACGGCGTCCCCACCTTCCCGGCCGCGGCGATCCGCGACGCGCTGGCCATCGCCCCACTGGTGCCGGTGCTGTCCTGCGACGCCCGGCACCGGCCCGGCGCCAAGTTGGCCCTCGTCGCCGTGGTGGAGCACGCCCTCGCCCTCCGCCGCGCCGCCGCGGCCCGTGCCCGCGCGACACGGACCGTCGGCACCGGCCCGCACCTCCGCTAACCCCCTACACCCCTGGGAGGCACCCTGTGTCACCGCACCGCCTGTCACCACGCCGCCGACGCCCCTGGCGGCTGGCCGCCGTGACCGCCCTGCTGGTCCTGCTCACTACCGCCACCGGCTGCGGCCGCAGCAGTGGTGCGGATCCCGGCCGCGTGCGGATCGGGTTCCTGGCCTCGCTGTCGGGGACCTACCAGGCGGTCGGCACCGACATGCGCGACGGGTTCCAGCTCTACCTGGACATCCACGGCGGCAAGTTCGGCAGCCGGATCGTGGATCTGGTGGTGGCCGATGAGGGCGACGGTGGCCCGACCGCGGTGCCGGCAGCCACCAAGCTCATCAAGTCCGATCGGGTGGTGGCCCTGGCCGGGCTGGTGGGCGGCGGGTCGGTGGCCGGTGTGGTGCCACTGCTGGCCGAGAACAAGACACCGCTGGTGGCATCCAACGGCCGGCCGGAGCTGAAGGACCCGAGCTGGGTGTGGACGACGTCGTTCATGTCGGTCGAACCGGGTGTGGCCATCGCGCAGTACGTCAAGGACCACGTCGACGGGCCGGTGTACGCGATCGGGCCGGACTACCAGGGCGGCTGGGACGAGCTGCGCGGCTTCACCGACGCCTACACCCGGGCCGGGGGAAAGCTGGCCAACCCCGACGGCAAGACCACCTTCACCCCGTTTCCCCAGACGTCGAACTTCCTGCCCTACTTCACCCAGGTCCGCAACTCCGGTGCCAAGGCGGTCTACTGCTTCTACGCCGGCCGGGCCGCGGTCGACTTCGTCAAGCAGTACCGCCAGTCCGACATCAAGGACCTGCCGCTGTACGGGGCGTTCCTGACCGAAGGCAGCGTCCTGGACGCGCAGGGAGCCGCAGCGGAGGGCATCTGGAACGTGCTCAACTACTCGCCCGACCTGGACAACGCCGCCAACCGCACCTTCGTCGCCGCGTGGAAGGCCCGCCACGACCGGACGCCCACCACCTTCGCGATGGCCGCCTACGACGCCGCCGCGGTGCTGGACAGGGCCATCGCCGCCATCGACGGCAAGGTGACGCCACAGGCGATCAACGACGCCATCGGCCGGCTCGGGCAGATCGACAGCCCCCGCGGGGGATGGCAGTTCAACGCGAAGACCCACGCGCCGGTGCAGAAGTGGTACCTGCGCCAGGTCCGCCCCGACGGCCGGGCACTGTCCAATGTGGTGGTTCAGGACCTGGCCACCCTCGGCGGCTGACCACAGGACCGGAAAGGAAGGGGGCTGCCGTGGGTGTGGTCGACGCCTACCTCATCCCGGTCGTGGACGGGGTGGCGTACGGGCTGCTGCTGTTCGTCGTGGCCGCCGGGCTGACCGTGGCGTTCAGCGTCGGTGGGGTGCTCAACCTCGCCCACGGCAGCCTGTACGCCCTCGGCGCTTACAGCGCCGCTGCTCTGTCCGACGGGACCTGGACCGGACTCGCAGTGGCCGTGGCGGTAGGGGCTCTCACGGGGGCGGCCGGCGGTGGGATGCTCGCCGCCGCCGTGGCTCCCCTTGCCGGCCGCGGCCATCTGGCGCAGGCGCTGCTCACCTTCGGCGTCGCCCTGGTAGCCGCGGACCTGCTCGCCACGCTGTTCGGGCCGGACGAACTCCCGGTGGTCGTACCGAGCGAGCTGGGTACCACCGCGACCATCGCCGGGCACCGCTATCCGGCCTACCGGTTGGCGTTCATCGCTATCGCGGTCCTGCTCGCCGGTGTCGGCTGGTTGGTGCTGGGGCGCACCAAGGTGGGGGCGCGGGTGCGGGCCGCTGTTGACGACCCGCAGATGCTTGCCTGCCTCGGTGTCAGCCCGCAAGTGGTGCAGGCGGGTGTGCTCGCCGCCGCGGGTGGCCTGGCCGGTGTGGTTGGCGTGCTGGGTGCCCCGATCATCGGTCCCGGGCCGGGCATGGCCAACGTGGTGCTGCTGCTGTCGCTGGTCGTTGTCGTGCTCGGTGGGCTGGGCTCGGTTTCCCGGGTCCTGGCCGCCGCTTTGGCCGTGGGGCAGATCCAGACGCTTGGCATCGCGCTGGCCGCGGGTTGGGCGCCGTTCCTGCTGTTCGCCGCGATGGCCGTGGCCCTGGTCGCTCGTCCCCCGCGGGCTGTGGGGAGTCCGGCATGAACCACCCGACGGGACGACCACCCGGTGCGCCGGCGACTGCGCGGGCGGCTTCGCGGACGCGCCGCCGGCCGTGGTGGCGGCGACGGACCCCCCGCGCGGGATGGTTGCGCCGCGGCAGCGGGATCGAACCCGGCGACCGTGGCGTCAGCGTGTGCTGGCGCACCCCGCAACCACGTTGGCCTCCCCGAGAAGTCTTGTTGGCTACGCGGTGATCTGGCTGCTAGCCGCCGGTGTCGTGGCCGACACGTACACCGTGATCACCTTGGCCCGGATCCTCGCCGTGGGCCTGCTGGCGGTCAGTGTCGCCGTGTTGTCCGGGTTGGCCGGCCTGCCCAGCCTGGGTCAGGTCGCACCGTTCGCGGTCGGCGCCTACACCACCGCGCTGCTGGCCCGCGCGGGCGTCACGGTCGGCGTGGCGCAACTGGCAGCCGCCACGGCGGCCGCTGTCCTGTTCGCCGCGCTGACCGGCCTGGCGGTGGTGCGCACCCGCGGCACGGCGTTCCTGATGGTCACCCTCGCGGTCGGTGAACTGACCGCGTCCACGGCGACGCGTTGGACCAGCCTGACCGGCGGCAGCGACGGTCTGGCTGGCATTCCCGCGGTGCGCCTGGTGTGGGGGGCGCCGGCGCTGACCACCGACCGGCAGGTCTACTGGTACGCCCTGGGCGTCACCGCCGTCGTCGTGGCGGCCACGGTCGGGGTGCTGCGCTGGCCGGCCGGGCTGCTGCTGACCGGGATCCGCGACCACGAGGTCCGGATGGGTGCCTGCGGCCACCCGGTCGGTGCCTACCTGCTGGCCGCCTACACCGGCGCCGGGGCGATCGCCGGCGTCGGCGGCGCCCTGCTGGTCTGTGTGCAGCGCTACATCTCACCGGCCGATGTCGGCTTCGACACTGCGGCGCTGGTGCTGCTGGCCGTCATCATCGGCGGCGCGGCGTCGGTCGGCGGCGCGTTCGCCGGCGCTGCTCTTATCGTCGGCACCCGGGACTGGCTGGCCGGGCCCTGGCCTGGGCACGCCCCGCTGCTGGTCGGCGCCATGCTGATCGCCGCCGTTTACGTCTTGCCGGGCGGCCTGTCCGGCCTCACCCACCGCCTCCACCAACGCGCCGCAGCCCGCAGGTGGGGCCGTGACTGAGCTGCTGTCAGCCATCGGGCTGCGCCGCACCTACGCGCGGCTGGCCGCGGTCGCCGGTGTCGACCTGCACATTGCCGCCGGTGTCCGGCACGCCCTCATCGGCCCCAACGGCGCCGGCAAGACCACCCTGCTGCACCTGCTCGCCGGCACGCTACGGCCGACCAGCGGCAGCATCCGCTTCGCCGGCCGGGACATCACCCGCACCGGTCCGGCCCGCCGGGCCCTGCTCGGAGTCGGCATCAGCTACCAAACCCCCGCCCTGTTCGGCTCGCTGTCCACTCTGGACAATGTTGTCCTCGCCGCCTGGCGGCACACCGGCGCCAGTGTGTGGACGCCGGCCCGGTACGGGCAGCTGGCCCGCCGCTGCCTCGACCGTCTCGACGCCCTGGGCCTGGCCGACCAGGCCCGCCAGCCGGCCGGTACGCTGCCGCACGGGCGGCGGCGTCTGCTCGACATCGCCGTCGCGCTGGCCGGCGACCCGAAGCTGCTGCTGCTCGACGAGCCCGCCGCGGGGCTGGACGACGCTGATCTGCAGCCGCTGCTGACCGTCCTGTCCGGGCTGCCACCTGAAACCGCGGTGGTGTTCGTCGAACACAACCTCGACGTGGTCGCCGCGTTCGCCGCTGAGGTGACCGTGCTGCACCACGGTCGGATCGTGGCCACCGGCAGCCCCGCAGACATCGCCGCCCACCCCACGGTGCGCGAGGTGTACCTCGGCACCCCGGACGGGGCGGTGGGCTGAGGCGATGCTGCGCGTGGAGCACCTTCGGGCCGGCTACGGCGGCGGCACCGTCCTGCACGGCATCACCCTGACCGTGTCCGCCGGCGATGTGCACGCGATCGTCGGGCACAACGGCGCCGGCAAGACCACGCTGCTGCACGCCATCGCCGGCCTCGTACGCCCCGCCGCCGGCCACGTCCACGTCGACGGCCGCGACCTGACCGGCCTGCCTGCCCACCGCATCGCCCGGGCCGGCGTGGCACTCGTGCCGCAGGGCAGGCGGGTGTTCGCCTCGCTGACCGTCGCCGAGCACCTCACGCTGCCCCGAGCCGGCCGGACCCGCTCGGCGCCCACCTGGACGATACGGCGGGTCCTGGACCTGTTGCCCGGCCTCGAACGGCGGCTGGCCCACCGCGGTGGGCGGCTGTCCGGCGGCGAGCAGCAGATGCTGGCCATCGCCGTCGCCTTGCTCACCCAACCCCGGCTGCTGCTGCTCGACGAGCCCACCGAGGGCCTGGCCCCGGCGGTCGCCCAGCAGATCCGCGAGGTCATCGACACGCTGGCCGCCGACGGCGTGGCGGTGCTGCTGGCCACCCCGCAGCCGCAGTTGGCCACCGGCCGCGCCCGCCACGTCAGCGTCCTGAACACCGGACGCGCTGTCGCCACCATCGACGGCTACACCGACAACGCCGCCGCAGCGGCGCTGATCGCCGCGCTCTCGCCCATCACGCCACCGGACGCGACAGCCACCAACGTCACCGCTCTGCCCCAATTGCGGCCTCCCAACACCGCCGACCTGCCGTCCCGACCTGACTAACCGGGAGAGACCTGATGCCCACCCCCCTTAACGAGTACGCCTTCGACACCGCCCGGCCCGAAGCGGGCTACCAGTTCGCCGCGCTGGAAACCTTCCTCGACCCGGTCACCACCCGCTGCCTCGACCCGATCGGCGTCCAACCGGGGTGGAGCTGCTGGGAGATCGGTGCCGGCGGCGGCTCCATCGCCCACCATCTGGCCCAGAGGGTTGGCCCGGCCGGCCGGGTGATCGCCACCGACCAGGACATCAGCCGGCTCACGCCGAGCGGGAACGTGGTGCCGGACCGTCGCGACGTTCGCCACCAGCCGGCACCGCCGGGCGGGCCGTTCCACCTCGCCCACGCCCGGCTGCTCCTGACGCACGTGCCGCAGCGTCGCGAGGTGTTGAACACGATCGTCGACGCGGTACGCCCCGGTGGCTGGGTGGTCATCGGCGAGTTCGACGCCTCGCCGCCGCCGCCGGTGCTGGCCGCACTCAGCGACGACGATGCCCTGTTGTACCGGCGGGTCATCGAGACCTTCCTCGGAGTACTCACCGGTCACGGCGCCGATCTGGGATGGGCCAGGCAGGTCCATGCGGCCATGCTCGATGCCGGGCTGACCCAGGTGCACACCGTCGAGCACGCCGAGAGCTGGGCCGGCGGCGGCAACGGCATCCGGCTGCACGAGGTCAACGCCGTGCAGAAGCAGGACGAGCTGCTCGACACCGGGCTCACCGCAGCGGACCTGGCCCGGTTCCGGCAGCTGATCCGCGATCCGCGCTTCGCCTGCATGTCCTACCGGTTCGTCTGCGCGGTCGGCCGCAAGGCGGTGCAGCGGTGACGGCCAGTGCGCAAGCCCGGTCCAGTGACCGCCGCACCCACAGGCAGTCCCCGGTGAACGTCGCCAGGCACGCCGAGCCGTGCTTCACCCAGGTGTGGAACTGGGGCCGCCTGCCCGCCGTGGCCGGCGTGGTCGCCGTCGTCGCTGCGGACGTCGACACCCCGTGGGCGGACGAGGTCCTGGCCCGCGACGACCGCAGCCGTGTGGTGTGGGCAGCCACCGGTTTTCTCGCCGAACGCCACGGCCGGGCCACCCTGGAGCGGCCCGGGGTGCGGGCGGTCAGCCTGGCCGCCGCAGGGCAGCCGCCAGCCCAGGTGGGTATGGCGCTGCAGGTTGCCTCATACCTGGCCCGGGTCCGCGCGGCCGGTCTCACCCCCACCCGCGCATACCTGACCAGCCCCAGCCGGCCCACCGCCGCACCGGACGATCTGGTCCGCATCCCCCACCTGGTCACGGTGCGCACCACCGACGAGACCACCACGGACGAGGTGGTGTGGGAGCTGATGAGGCGGGCCGAAGCCCGGCAGTGGCTCGGCGTACAGCTGCCGGACCAGGAATTCGTCGAGGCTCACCTGCCCGACCTGCTCAGCCTGCGCGGTGCCGCCCGCACCGGCGCCCTGCCCGCCACCCGCGCGGGACAACGACTGGCGTCGCTGCTGCACGGCCGGCCAACGCCGCTGTCGATCCACCTGGTGTACCGCCACCTCGACCTGTTCCGGATCCTGCTCGCCGGCCGGGGAGACCAGACATGACCACAGCAGCCGCGCCAACGATCCGCCGTCCAAGCCGGAGCGCCACCGTGACAGAGCAGCCCAGGGATGCGCCGCGCCGGCCGTCCGACGAGGTTGACCTCGACCGGCCGAGCGTGGCCCGTATCAACGACTACCTCCTCGGCGGGGCATACAACCTCGCCGTCGACCGGACACTGGCCAAGCAGCTCCTCGACGCGGTTCCCGACGCCCGACGGATGGCATACGAGAACCGGGCCTTTCTGACCCGGGCGGTGCGGTTCTGCATCGAGGCGGGCCTGCGGCAGTTCCTCGCCCTCGGCTCGGCCATCACCGCCCCGGGCAGCGTCCACCAGGTCGCCTACCGGGCCGCGGCGGACACACAGGTGTTGTACGTCGACCCCGACCCCCTCACGCTGAAGCTCCGCAAGAGGCAGGTGGCCGGCATCGCCCGCACGGAAGTGGTCCAGGCCGACCTGCGCCGGCCCGACGACATCCTCGACCACCCCGATCTGCACGCGCTGCTCGACGTCGACCAGCCGATCGCCGTGCTACTGGTCGCCGCCCTGGATTTCGTGTCCGACGCCCATGACCCCCACGCCATCGTGGCCCGGCTCCGCGACCGGACCGCCCCGGGCAGCCACCTGGTGGCCAGCCACCACACCATCGACCACGGCAGACCCGATGCCATGGCCGCCATCGCCGACGTGGGCCGGCAGGCCGGCACGCCGCTGACCTTCCGCACCCGGACCGAGATCGCGCGGTTGTTCACCGGGTTCCACCTGGTCGACCCGGGCCTGGTATGGATACCGCAGTGGCGGCCGCAGTCCCCGGACGAGGTCGACGACTGGGCGCCGCGGTCGAGCATCCTCGCCGGCGTGGGGCGTCGGTCGTGACCAGCCACCACCACGCCAGCAGCGGCGGTCGGGCCGCCGGCTCCAACGGTGGGCCGCATTGCGCCAGGCCCGGAACATGGTCCGCCGTGGCAACCGGGTCGGGCACCGCAACCGCACACCCCGACAGTGCCGCCCGCTCGGGGCGTTTCAGCCTGTACGACCTGCAGCGGCCCGAGGTCATCGCCGACCCGTGGCCGTGCTATCGGTCGCTGCTGGCCGCCGACGGCCCGTACTGGGATCCGACGACGCGGTCGTGGCTGGTGTCGCGGCACGCCGACGTATCCCGGCTACTGGCTGATCGGCGGCTGTCCGTGGTCATGGACCACCAGCGCGTGGCGCAGGTTGCGCCAACGGCGACCCGGCATTGGTACCCGTTGCTGGACGCGCACGTGTCGTTCGTCGACCCGCCCGGGCATGCCCGTCTGCGTTCGGTGCTGGCCAGCCCGTTCAAGCCCGCGGTGGTGTCCACCTTGGACGGCTACGTCGCGGACGTGGTGGAGGCCGCCCTGGACCGGGTCGCCGGTACCGGCCGCATGGACGTGGTCACCGACCTGGCGTACCGGATCCCGCTGCAGGTGATGAGGCACATGCTCGGCCTCGACGGGGTGGACCTGCCGACCCTGCGTCGCTGGTCCAACGCATGGGGAGAGGTTGTCGCCGCGCCGGCCCACTTGCCGACCGGCGACACCGGCCAGCTCGTGGCCGATGTCAACGACCTGATCGGCTTCCTGCGGGAGGTCATCGCTCACCATCGGGCGGCTCCGCGGGACACCGTTACAGGACTGCTGGTCCGCGGCGCCGCCGCTGGCCCGATCTCCGAGGACGAGGTGATCGCCGGGCTGATGATGCTCGTCACGGCCGGCCACGAGACCACCGCCAATCTGATCAGCAACATGGTGGCCGCCCTCGTTGACGATCCGCAGCTGGCCGCTCTGCTGCGGCGCAGTTCCGACATGCTTGCCACAGCGGTGGACGAGATGGCCCGGGCGTACTCCCCGACGCAGTACACCGCGCGCACCGCGTTGGTCGACGTCGAAATCGGCGGCCGCCCGATCCCGGCCGGCAGCAGCGTGGTGCTGATGCTGGCGGCGGCGAACCGTGATCCGGCCGCGTTTCCGGACCCGGATGTGGTGCTGTTGGACCGTCCGGCCGTGCCGCACCACGTCGCCTTCGGCCTGGGCGCCCATTTCTGTTTCGGGGCGCCCCTGGCACGCCTGGAGGCCCGGCTGACGCTCGGTCGGCTGCTGACCCGGTGTGTCGACCTGCAGCCAGCCGGTGAACGCCGATGGCGACCCAACCCGAACCTGCGCGGCCTGGACACCCTGCCGATCACCTTCCGCCCACACCGCTACGCCGAAGGAGGTACCCGATGACCCGCCTGGCCGATTTTCCACTCGTGGCCGATGTTCCACTCGTGCCTGAGGCGATCGCCGCCCGCGCGGCGGACGACCCCGACGCGGTCGCCGTGGTGGCCGACGGCGACGCGTTGACCTATGGCCGATTCCTCGACCGGGCCACGCAGGTCGCCCGGGCGGTGCGGGAGGCCGGCGGCGACCGCGACCAGATCGTCGGGCTCTCGTGCCGCCGGTCCGTCGACAGCCTGGTCGGGCTGCTGGGCATCCTGTTGTCCGGCGCGGCGTACACCTACCTCGACGCGACGTGGCCGCGGGAGCGGCTTCGACGTGTCGTGGCCCAGTGCCGGATGCCGATTGTGGTCACCGACGCGCACGCGGCCGCGATCGCCGAGGATCTCGGCCCGGCCACCATCGGCCTCGACCGCGTCCTCGCCACCTTCGGTAGTGACCCGGAGCCGCTGGTCGTCAATCAACCCGGCGACCTGGCCTACGTGGTCTACACGTCCGGGTCCACCGGGGTGCCGAAGGGCGTCGCGGTGGAGCACGGGGGCGTGGCCAACATGTGCCGCCAGCTCGCCCGGGTGTTCAAGGTGTCGCCTGGGTCGCGGATGCTGCAGTTCTCCCACTGGGCGTGGGACGCGGCGGTGTGCGAGCTCCTGGTGACCCTTACCGCCGGTGCCACCGTTGTCCTGGCCCCGGAGACGGTGCGCCATGGCGGCGAGGACCTGGCAGAGTTCCTGCGCCGCCACCGGGTGAGCGTCGCCACACTGACCCCCTCCGTGCTGGCCGCGCTGCCCCACCGTGACCTGCCCGACCTGCGCACCGTCGTGGCGGTCGGCGAACCCTGCCCGGCCGAGCTGGTGACCCGCTGGGCGCGGCGAGGCCGCCGGGTCCTCAACGGCTACGGCCCCACCGAGGCCACCGTGGCCGTGTCGGTCGGCGTCTGTCGTCCGGGCCGCACGGTCACCATTGGCCGGCCCCTGCCTGGCGTGGCCGTGCGCATCGTCGACGACACCGGCGCAGCCGTGTCGGCCGGGCAATCCGGTGAGTTGCTGGTCGGCGGGGTCGGCGTGGCCCGCGGCTACCTTACCGATCCCGAGGACGCCGACCCGGACGTCGGGCCCACCGTGGCCACCGCGGGCTTGTTCTTCACCGATGCCGACGGGGCGCGTTGGTACCGTACCGGCGACGTCGTGCGCCAGCGCGGCGACGGCAGCCTCGTGTTCGAGCACCGCATCGACGACCAGATCCAACTGCACGGCCACCGGATCGAACCACGCGAGGTCGAACATGCACTGCGCAGGCACCCGCGCGTGCAGACGTGTGCCGTCGTAGCGCGCGCCGGGCGGCTGGCCGCCTTCGTACTCACCGACGACCCGGACCTGACCGCAGCCAACATGTCGCGCTTGGTGGCGCAGTGGCTGCCACTTCACATGATTCCCGAGGTCCACATCGTCGACCGGTGGCCGGTGACCCAGCACGGGAAGGTGGATCTGGCCGCCCTTACCGACACTGCACATGGTGGAGAACCGGCCCAGCCGCCTGGGCCTGTGCCGAGTCCACCGGATAGCACGGTGGCCGACGTGCTGGAACTGGTGCGCGACGTGCTGGAAGACTCCGCGGTCGACCCGGACACCGACTTCTTCGAGGCGGGCGGCCATTCTCTGCTCGCTGCGCAGCTCGCGGTCGAGGTCGGCCAGCGGTTCGGCGTCCTGGTCGAGGCGCGGCAGATTACCGAGTGTCGCACCGCCCGCCGGTTGGCCGAGCTGGTCGCCCAACCGGCCCTCCTCGGGCAGGGCGGGTGACACCGATGCCGCCCATTCGCGAATGGCAGCTCACCGTCGGCGGCGCCACCATCGCCGGCATCGACGAGGGTCCCGATGACACCGCGGCGGTCCTGCTGCTTCATGGGCAGGCCAGCACCCGCCGATGGTGGGACCCGGTAGCCGCACGACTGGCAGCCCGGCATCGGGTGGTGCGCTTCGACCAGCGCGGACACGGCCAATCCAGCGCCCCGGCCGGCGGGTACACAGTGGACAACCTGGCCGCGGATGCCATTGACGTCCTGGGCCGTCTTGGTCTGACCCGGGTGGTGCTGGCCGGTCACAGCCTCGGCGCGGCCGTCGCGCTCAGCGTTGCCGCCACCCGACCCGACCTGGTCGCCGGCCTCGCCTGCGTCGAGGGTGGCGTGTACGACCCGAAGCTCATCTTCGGCAACACCTGGACGCAGGCACGCACCTCGATGCTGCACGCCCGCCGCGGCCGCACCACCCTGCCCGTGCTACGGACCTGGCTGGCCGCCGCCGACCTGCCCGCGGACCTGTTACCGATCCTGGCCGCCAACTACACCGGTGACCCGGGTGGACGACCACGGCTGCGGCTCGACCCAGCGCACGAGGCACACCTGGCACACAGCCTCTGGGCCCAGGACCCGGTGCCGCTGCTGGCTAGCGTCCAGGCCCCGGTCCTGGTCGTCGCCGCCTACCACGGCGACGAACGCCACGACAGGCCTCGCCGCGAATCGATCCGCCGGGCGCATCAGCTGCTCGGAGACCGACTGCAAACGCGGTGGGTGACCGGCGGACATGACCTGCCACTGCAGCGGCCCGCCGTGGTGGCCGGGGCGCTGATGGACCTGGCAGCACTCGCCGAAAGCCCCGTATGAACACCCCCTCCACGCATGCCTGGGCGGCACAGCCCACCGGCCCGCACCGTTCGAGCCCGTCCTGCATCCCCTTCCGAAGAAAGGCGGCCCGCCGAAATGACACGCCTGACCATCCTCGCGCCTGCGCCCCGTTGGCTCGTCCCGATAGCCGCGGCCGGTGTTGTGGTGATCGTCGCGACAGCCGTGGTCGTGGCCTTGTCGTCAAACCGTGACGCGGGCACCGCCTCGGCTCAGCCACCCGCCGCAGCAGCAGCGGCGGCCGCGGTTGCGGACCCGGCCTCCCCGGCTGACTCACCGGGCACCGCGCCGTCCGGGAAGGCGGCGGCCCCGGCCCGGGAGTACCTACGCGCGATGACGACCGCGATCGCCGCCGCGCCCACCGATACGCAGACGGGCTCGTATGCGTTCGTGTACGTCAAGATGTGGGCCGCCGACGACACGCTTCGCCCCCCGTGGCGCCAGCACCACCGCCATCGTGGTGTACGAGGAACGCCGCTGGCGGGCCACCGACGGCTCCGGCCGCGTCACCCGGACCCGCCCGCCCGGCGAGCGCAGCGGTCCACGGCCCGGAACCGAGAACTACGGACCCGGCGGCTTGGGCGGCGCGATTCCCGAACCGCTGTCGACCGACCCGCCCTCCTTGCCGGGCAACTCAACGGCATCCAGCCGTTCCTGATGGGGCCACAGGCGGCGATCCGGGCTGTCGCCGACGTGTACGCCTGGCACCACCCCGACCGCGACCTACGCGCCGCCCTGCTCCGCGTCCTGTGCGACACCGACGGCCTGCTGTGGCAAGGCAACACCGTCGACCGCGCCGGCCGGTCCGGGGTAGCCATCAGCGTCGACAGCGACAACGGCGGCACCCGCGACATCGCCGTGTTCGACGAGCACACCGGGCGGCTGCTCGCCCACCAAACGACCCGACTGCGCAACCCCGCCGGTCTCAGCGGCCCCACACCGAGTTTGGTCAGATACGTCCTCTACCTCGAAACCGGGCGACGACCCGCATCCGCGTAACCACGGACATCCACCTTGGCCCGCCGTGCCGTGTCTGAACCGAACCTGGCGTCCCCGAACCGTGAGGACCTCCGTGACATTGACACCAGCTTCCTGCTCCCAGTCACCCGCGTCCACCGTCCGATTCAGACGTGACGCAACGCAGCAGCGCCTGATCTACGCCCGGGTATCAACCGCCATCAAGGCGGCACACGTCGCCGCGACGACGGCGGCCGGGTGCGCCGCGCGGTGCCCAACCCGGCGCACCCGCTACCCCCTGTGGGGTGCGGATAGCCACCACGGCCGGCCAGGGGTCGGCTGATGAAGAGGCTGTTCGGCCTCGTGGGCGTCATTGCGCTCATCGCGGCCGTGGGGTGGACGGTGTCGCCACTGGCCCGCTGGCGCCTGAGCCGCTTGGCCGGGGCCTTGGTAGCGCTCGCCGTGGCCTTATCGCTCGTGATCGCCGTGTGTGGGCGACGGCTTGTTCGCCACGATCGGCGGCGACGGCGCCAATGATGTTCCGTTCGACGGGTACCTCGCCGGATGGCCCGGCTGACCACCGCCACTCCTTGAGAAGACTCCTCCGCGACGCAGCCGGAAAGCAGGCACAAAGCATGACTGGGCAGGCAGCGCAAGACCTACAGCGGCGGCCCGAGCCGGACGGCTACGACCGTGCCGGGTGGCAGCGCCCTCAACCGGATCGGCTTTCCGACCACGAACTGCGGATCGCGGTCAACGCCGCCGGCCACACCGGCGGTCTGTGCTACGTGGGCGGTCCTGGGACCTGGTTCAGCGCCGCGCCGTCGGCACGCGCACGTCTGCCACCACATGGGCTGGGCCGCTCCATCCCCCGGCAACAGCGAACTGTCCATCCACCAGATACGGGCCGCCGTCGCCGAGTTCATGACCACTGGCTGGCGACGCTCCATCTGCGTTGACTGGCAAAGCCGCACGCTGCCCACTCACCCGCCCTGAACCGGAACCCAGGCCGCGGACGGCCGAGCCGACGTCGCGAAGCATGGCGCAGCCCCAGATCATCCAACCCGAGCCAACTCGGTCGCATCAGAGGAGGACGGAACCCGATGGGTCGCGCATACACCCTCACGCCCCAGCAGCAGCCGCCGTGGCGGTTCACCGCCGACGACTTCGCCACGCGGATCCGCCGCCGCTGGCCGCGCTCGCGCATGGATGCGGGCGACGTTGCGGGATCGCCACCGTTACTTCGTGCCCTGGTCCCCTTCGACGCTCCCCGGGAGCTGGGTATCGCCCTGCTTGAGGACGGGTGGGCGGTCACGCTCGACCCCGCGGACCCGGCCATCGCCGTCGAGTTCGCTCTCTGGTATGTCGGCCAGCTACCGGCGTTCGAGCCGCCCGTCTACCTGACCGCGGACGATGAGTGGGCCGCGCCGATCGCCCTGCGTCCCGACATCCGGCACGAAGAACTGCTGGCCGAACTGGTTCCGCTGCCTGTTCCCCGGCCGGATCCGCGGGCGGTGGGACGCCCCGCGGCCGAGATTCTCGACCGCGTCATCGGCAGCGAGGAGTACCAGCGACTCGCCCACGATGTCCTGCTTCAGCGGCACCGCTGGGCCACCCTCACCGGCCTGCCACTCATCGCCCGGCTCAACCTGGACCGTGACGCCGAACCGCTGCTGCGGGAGGCCCTGCGGACGCTGGCGCTACGGGCGGCCGTACACCGGATCACCGGCAGCGACGACACCGCGGCCACGCTGGCCGTTCCGGCACCGGTCGACGACATGATCCGCGTCGTGCTGGCCGAGCACACGCTGTGCGCGCAGCTCAGCCGACAGCTCGGTATTCATTTCGTCCGCATGCTCACTGCCTGGGACCACTTCGGCTGGCGCCCTCTGGACTACACCCACCAGTGCTACCTGTGCGCCGGATGGGACCTGGACGAGCGGTACTGGATCGACGCCGACGAAACGGCCCGCCGCCGCAAGGTCCTCAACACCCGGTACGCCGACATCGGAATCCGCCGCGGTGGCCAGCACAACCTTCGCTTCGAGCCTCTGCCCGACCCCTCGATGGTGGCCACCTAGCCGTGGGCGCCACGGCATCCGATAGCCCGCCCCCCGGAAGGGACCTCACACCACCCACTCCCGCTCGAAGAACCGACGCCGGCGCCGCCCCGTCCGGCCTGGTAGCAGACCGCACGCCTGACGACCGTCGATTCCCTTGCCTTGAACCAGGAGAAACCCGTCCGCATGACACCTGCCTCATCAGACACCTGCTATCCGCCAGACATCCGTCCATTGTGGAACGCATTGCCGCAGCCCGCGCTACGCACCGCCACGGGCATGCGTGCTGGAACCAGTCAGCTCCCCGCCGGGCGCGCGGTCATCGACCGACGCTGGATGGTGCAGGCGATCATCCGGGCCAAGCAGGGCCATGACTGGCCGGACGGCCCGTACCTGATCGACCAGTCGCTACACCACGGCGTGCTCCTGGCCGCCGCGGTCGTCCCGCGCGGTTCGGCGGGCAGGACGACGGGCAGCGGCGTTCCTACCACCCACGACCTCATGAAGGACCCGACCGTGCCCCCACGCCAAGACACCACCATCAGCGACGGCCCCGACCGGGTTGCCGACCCGGTGCCGAGTCTGCCGCCGCTTCGCGGCTACCAGCAGGAAGCCGTCGACGCGGTAGCGGCTGGGTTGGCCGCCAGCGGCCGCGGGCTCGTGGTAGCCGCCTGCGGCACCGGAAAGACGTTGGTGGCCGTGCATGCGGCGGTGCGGCTGGCGCCGACGGGCCTGATCGTCGTGGCGTGCCCGTCGCTGGCGCTGCTCGCCCAGACCCTGCAGGTGTGGAGCGGATGCGGCCTCGCGGCCGAGACCCTGGCCGTGTGCAGCGACGACACGGTCGCCGACGCCGCGGTGCACGTGTCGGACCTGGACTGCCCGGTCACCACCGCGCCGGAGGAGATCACCGAATGGGTGCGTCGCACCGCCACCACCCGGTTGCGGCTGTTCCTGACCACCCACGCCTCCGCCGGCGTGGCCGGGAGCGGCCTGCTCGGTGCCAACACCGCCGCGGACCTGTTGATCGTCGACGAGGCGCACCACACCGCGGGCTGGCACGGTAAGCACAGCGCCCTGGTACACCACGACAACCGGCTGCCCGCCCGCAGGCGGCTGTACCTGACGGCCACCCCGCGGATCCTGGCCGCCAACCGGCGCGGCAAGGCCGCCCTCGCCGAAATGCTGTCCATGGACGACCCCGCGGTGTTCGGCCCCGTCCGCCACCACTACCCGTTCGCCGCGGCCATCGCCGACGGCTGGCTCGACGACTACCGGGTCGTGGTCATCGGCATCACCTGCGCCGAGATCCTGTCCGTGCTGCGCCGGGCCGATGATCGCGCCGTCGTCGACCGCTCCGGGGCGCCGTTGCGTACCGCGGTGGTGCAGACCGCGTTGGCCCGGGCCGCCGTCGAGTTCGGGCTGCGTCGCGTCCTGGTGTTCACCCCGCGCATCGCCGAGTCGGAAGAGTTCGCCCTCACCCTGGCCCGCACCGTGGCGGCGATGCCTGAGGAGCAACGGCCCAAAGGGCGGCTCACCGTCGGCCACGTGGACGGCACGCAGACCACCACGCGGCGGCAACGGCATCTCGCGAACCTGGCTGACCCGCCCGAGGACGGGTGGACGGTGCTGTCTAACGCCCGCTGCCTGGGCGAAGGCGTCGATGTGCCCGCCGTGGACGGGGTCGCGTTCACCTGGCCGAAACGGTCGGAGGCCGACGTGGTGCAGGCGGTCGGCCGGGCGCTGCGGCGCAACCCGGGCGGGTCGGGCGTCGCCACCGTGTTGGTGCCGGTGCTGCTGCCAGATGACCCAGCCGACATGCTCGAAGCGGATCTGGCCGAGTGGGCCACCCTGCTGCAGGTCCTGCGCGCCCTGCGCGCCCACGACAGCGGCCTGGCCCTCGACCTGGACACCCAGCGGATGAACATGGGCACCAGCGACACCGCCGAGCTGCCACCGCGCGTCGTCCTGCGCCTGCCCGACGGCTACCGCACCGAGGACCTGCTGCGGCATGTCACCGTGCGGGTGCTGGAACAGACCACCCCCGACTGGCTGGTGCCCTACGCTGCGCTGCGCGCCTTCCACGCCAAGGCCGGGCACACCGTCATCCCGATCGGGCACCGCAGCGGCGGCGTAGACCTCAACGCCTGGCTGACCCACCAACGCAAGCAGCACCGGGCCGGGTTGCTCGCCGCGGACCGCGTCGCCGCTCTCAACGAACTGGGCATCGACTGGTCGCCGCACGCCGACCGGTGGCAACGCGGCCTGGCCGCCGCCCGCGCCTTCCATGCCCGCCACGGACACCTGCGGGTGCCCCGCGGCGACATGTTCGACGGTGTCAACCTCAGCAACTGGCTCAACAACCACCGTCAAGCGCACCGCCACGGCCAACTGGCCCCCGATCGGGTCTCCGCCCTCGACACGCTGGGCATCGAATGGTCCCCCGAACAGGCAGCCTGGTCCAACAACCTCGCCGCCGCCACCGCCTTCCGCAACGCACACGGTCACCTGCGCCCCCCGGACGACCCCGACAGTGAGCACTACTCCCTGTACCTGTGGATCAGGGAACGGCGCAAGGACTACCGCAACGGCAAGCTCCCCCCGGACCGGATCCAGGCTCTCACCGCACTGGGCATCGAATGGTCACCACACGAAGCCGCGTGGAAACGCAACCTCGCCGCCGCCACCGCATACCACACCCGCGAGAACCACCTCCGAGTACCCAAACACCATCGGGAAAACGGCGTCGACCTGGCCGCTTGGTTCGTCGCCGTTCGCCGGGCACGCCGCACCGGGAAACTCGCCCCCGACAAGATCGCCGCGCTTGACGCCATCGCCATGGACTGGAACCCCACCCAGCCCAGGCGCACGCCATGACCAGACCGATCCCGATCGCCTCGTTCAACTACGACGACGTCGTGGACGACGACTGCTGATCGTTCGAGCGCCGGGGGCCGCCCATGAGGCTCCTTCTGAAGACGGTTCCACCGTTCTGCGTGATGACCCGCGAGTTCGTTCCGGACGACGATCGACGAGTCCGGTACCGCCAGGATGGACCTGCTGCGGTTCAGGTCGGTCATGACGGGGAGGCGCGATGCGTCGGCGGACACTCGTCGCTGGCGCGCTCGCCAGCGTCCTCCTTTTCGCCGTCGGACCGGCACGCGTCGCAGGGGCCCTCCAGGAGCTGCTGGATGCCGAGCACGCCGCCGGCATGCCCGGTGTCTTCGCCGAGGTGCGTAACGGGCATCAGGTGTGGCTGGGAGCGGCCGGGGCGGCCGATGTCGACACCGGCAGCCCGCCCCAGCCAACGTTCGAACAGCGGGTCGGAAGCATCACCAAGACATTTGTCGCCACGACCGTGCTGCAACTGGTCGGTGAGGGACGGCTCCGCCTGGACGACCCGATCGGCCGCCACCTCCCGGATATCGTCTGGGGCGCGACCGGCCAACAGGTGACGGTCCGGATGTTGCTCAACCACACCGGTGGCATCGCCAACTACCTTCGGCTGGTACTGCGCACCCGGGAAGACTTACGCCGCTACCAGCATGAGACCGTGACGCCGTACCAGCTCGCCGCGGTGGTTCTGGCGGCACTGGCGACCAACGCCCCCGGAGCCGCCTGGTCGTACTCCAACACCAACTACGTCCTGCTGGGTCTGCTGATCGAGCGGGTGACCGGGGCGGGCGGCTGGCGTGGAGATCACCCGGCGGCTGATCGAGCCGTTCGGCTTGTCTCGGAAGTACTTTCCCGGCACGAGCTCGTTCTACCGCGGACCGCACGCCAAGGCGTACCTGCCCTCGACAGGCGGACAGCTGCGCGACTTCAGCGAGTTCGACATGTCGGTGGCGTGGATGGCCGGTGAGCTGATCTCAACGATGCACGACCTGAACGACTTCTACCGGGCGCTGTTCTTCGGCCGGCTGCTGCCGCCGGCCCTGCTGGCCGAGATGCACAAGACCGTACCGATGCTTCCGGAAGCACCCGAGGCGGCCGGGTACGGCCTGGGCATCTCCTTCGTGCTGACGCCATGCGGGCCGGCCTGGGGCCACGACGGAGACGTCTGGGGTAGCGAGACGTTTCCCTCCACCGGCCCGACCTGAGCCGGCAGGTGAGCGTGGCCGGGAACATGACCGACTACCGTGCGCCGGGTCGGGATCATCCGATCGACCGGGCGCGGACCCGCTTCCTCTTCGCGGCGCTGTGCGGTACCTGAGTGCCTGCGGCCCTAACAGGAACGAGAGACCAATGGATGAGCGCGCGCTGATGCGCCACGGTGGGACGGCCTTTACCCCGGGTCCGCGTCAGGGTGCGCGCTCGTAGTCTTCGCGGATGGCCTGGAATATGGGACTTTCGAGCATCGGGACTGACGTACGAATCAACTCGTCTGAAATTTCGACGTACTGCCGGACGACCGCTTGGTCTTCGGCCAGGAGGACGTCCTGCAGCGTCGCCGAGGCCGCGTCATAGATTAGTGCCGTGACGCGTTTGTCGTCGAAGAGCACGTAGTCGGAGACACCGCTGTCCGTCAACAGGTCGTTGACGAGTCGTGAGTCGACAAATCGGATGTCCTCGCCGCACTCAATGTCGGCCAGGTAGGCGGGTATCTCGTAGTGAACGAGGTAGGGGCTGAGCGGCAGTTCGCAGATTCTGATCCGGATCATGGCTACGCCGAATTGTCGAGCGTGAGAATAGATACCCGTCTGCGATCTGACCATCTCCTGGACAAGTCTTCTGGCTTCGGCGTAGTCACCGCGCTTGAATGCCTGATACCCCGCCGAGTCCGACTCGTCGTACTCTTGAAGCCTCTCAACCTTGACCCAGCGTGACCTCAGCTCGTTGAAGTACCTGTCAAAGTCGTCCGTGTGGCCGTTCGTTGCACTGATTGATCGAGACTTGGCTGGTGGATAGATCGCCATCTGTTAACCTCGGGACGATGTGTTGGCTTGTCGAACCACAGCCCCGCCGCGCAATTCGGCGGCTAACAAGCGTTCTACTCTTGAGGGCGCCGCGGCATTCAGGCGTCGGGAATGTTCTCGCGTGCCTTGACGAGCACATGGCGAGGTAGGACGACGATCCTCTCGCCGGGATCGACGAATGCGCCAGCCGGAAGATGGGGGGTGAATTCGACGGTCTTGTCAATGCCGATGATCGCGAAGTCGCCGGATTCGAGTTCCCAGATGTCGGGGCACGAGTTCGCGCCGGCGCTGTCGTTGCCCTCGTGGGGTGGCGGGCCAATGCGATGTTTGAACATGAATTCCCCAATGCAGAGGTGGTTCGTGAGTCGGGGGCGTGTTCAGCGTAACAGGCTGCGGTGCCGTGAGTAAGCACCATCGATGGGGCTCACGCATGGCACGCCTCGCCGATTTGGCCGTCGTCAAGATCCGGTGCATTCACTAGGAGAGTCAGCGCCCCTACGCGGCGCAGCCGGGGCTGGTCGGCGGCCGTCCATTGGCTGCGGACCGGAATATGTACGCCCACGTCGCTACTCGCCGAGGCTTGCGAGCACTTCCTGGGTGGCCTTGGTGAACGGGTGCTCGGCGCCGAGCCGTGAGCGTCGAAGCTGAAGGATCTGGTGCAGCTCGGCCCTGGCCGCCTCGGGTCGCCCGGACGCCTGCAGAGCGCTTGCCAAGCCCTGACGGATGATCAGCGTGTTCGGGTGTTCGCTTCCATAGTGCGCTTGCGCGGTTGCGAGGATCGCGCGGTACTCGTCCTCGGCGGCGTGCGGGAGTCCGGCTTGGCGGAGGGTCTCGGCCAGCTCGTAGCGGATGTCCAAGGTGGTCAGGTCTTCGTCGGGGAAGTTGCGGCGCCAGGCCGCGAGGACCGCCCGGTAGTCTGCTTCTGCATCGGCGTGGCGGCCCTGCTGCCGCAAGGTCACGGCGAGGTTCAGCCAGGCGACCAGGGTGTCAGGGTGGTCGTCTCCCAGGACATGACGCGCGATCTCGACGATGGAGCGGAGCTCGGATTCGGCGGCTGCGCTTCGGCCGCTTTCACGGATGGTCCGGGCGAGGTTGATGCGGATGTTGATGGTGATTGGGTCCTCGTCGCCGAGACGCTCACGTGCCACGCTGAGGACCGATCGGAGCTCGGCCTCGGCCAGACGCCCGCGACCGGTCTCGCGGATGCAGCGTGCCAGGTTGTTGCGGACGTCAAGCGTGTCAGGATGCGTCTGCCCGAGAACGCCTGTCGCGACATCGAGGATGGTGCGGAAGTCTGCCTCGGCCTGCTGATACAGCCCGGCCATGTACCTGTACCAGGCTGCCCGCCGAGCCGGACGCAGTGCGGCAGACGACGTCTGCGCGTTGGTTCGAGCATCGCGGGTGATCAGGTCAAGCACCGCGAAGCAGTGCGGGGCCAAGGTGGCCCATCGCGGCCAGTGCGTGGCGTTGCCCGGGTCAAGGTCGTCCGTGGCCGCTACGAGCAGGTCCGTCAGGAGCCTGGCATGGATGGCTGGCTCGTCGGAGAGCTGCGTGTTCGCTCGGGTGGCCGCTCGGACGAGTGGATGCATCGTCAGTAGACCTGACCACGCGCCCGGCCCGGCGGGCGTGTCCTGGGATCCTTCTTGGGCGGTCGTTTCGATGATGACCAACCCGAGGCCGGCCAGCGCCCTCAGACAGCTGCTGAGTCGCGCCGGCGTGGCGTTCGGGAACAGCGGGCTGTGCTGAAGCATCTCGGGTCTGATGACTCGCCGGTAGGGAAGCGGAGCCGCAGCGAAGCAGGCGACCAGCCGGAGCAGTGGGCGGGCAAGGTCGTGGCCCTGCTGCGTCAGCAGATCCACGGACATCTCCCAGGTGGTGGACAACGTGCGGCGGTTCTCGCCGGTGTTGTCCGGGCCGTGCTCGCTCATCGGGGGTTCCACAAGGCGCTGATCTAGGCTGCTTTGATAGGTGGCGAACGATACTGCGCCGCCAGAGGTCGGTAGCGGGTCGGTTGCCACGGCCGCGAGGTAGCGACCGGCGAGTTCCAACGCTAGGGGCAGGCCGCCGAGGGTGACAGCCAGCGCTCGTGCCTCGCCTCGTCCTCCGGCGTCGGGCGCCAGATCAAGGAGCATGTCGGCCCCGCTATCCGGTTCCAGCATGGGGACATGACGCAGGTCGACCCAGGACGCCCATTCCTCGACGCGGCCGTCGCGGCTGGTGACGATGACGGTGGCCCGGTCGTGGGTCGGCGGACGCAGCCAGCCAACGCCGTCGGCGAGCACGTGGCCGGGGTCACCCAACGCGCTGAGATCGTCGGCATTGTCGACCACCAGCAGCCACGGCCCTTGCAGGCGGTTCAGGCAGCGCCACAGGACGTCTGCGGGATGCGCGTGGTTGAACTCGTGGTCTTGCGCTCCGGCCGAGAAGGCCACGGCATACAAGGCCGCACGCATCCGGTCCGGGTCGTCGGCCGGCACCCACCACGTCGTGACGCCTCGCGCCAGAGCACGATGCGCGATCTCCAACGCCACGGTCGTCTTGCCTACGCCGCCGATGCCGTGCAGCACCACAACGCCAGCCTGTCGCTGCTGCCGAACGTCATCGCCATTGTCGAGAAACGCGGCGACGTGGCGGAGTAGCGTGTCACGGCCGTGAAGCCGATGCGGGGACCCCCTTCGCTGGGGAACCGTGATCGGGGGTGCCGACGATGCTAAGGAGTGGGCTTCTCGACCCGATCTGGGTCCCTTCACGTCCTCACTTTCGCCGGCAAGTATTGCCCTGAACCGTTCATGGACGTCGGCTGGCGCCTGTGCAAGATCGATATCCAGCATCTGCTGTGTTGCCGTACGCAGCCGAGCGTGTTCGGCCCGACTGTGCCAGTTGGAGACGGTGGCCGTCGTCACTCCGAGATGAGCCGCATAGGCTCGCACGCTCATGCGGCGCGCGAGGCGCAGAGCGGCGGCCTCCCGCCCGGTCCACCGCGCTATTTCCATGCTTGCTCCGCGACCGTCTCGCACAAATGAGCGATCGTGACCCGGTCGACGTTGTCTTGATGGGCCGGTAGACAGGGCAACCGTTGATCATGTTCATCGGCCGATTGGCGGGGTGCCGTTGGCCCCGCGAGGGCGGCCCCGAGTCGCCCTCGGGTCTCGTCGGTGACGGTGAGATCGGTGTCTACGATCTGCTGTGTCTCGTCGCACAACCGAATGAGCTCTACGCGCTGCCCCGAATCGGATGCCGAGCCGGTTGCGGCGCCCAGCGGGGCGGCGAAGACACCAAAGATCACCTGCCGGGCCTGGCGCAGGATGCGCGACTCGCGGCTGGTCTGCTGCAAGACCGTAGTCACTCGGGGATCTCCTCGGACGCTCGCCCGGTGTTGCTAGATCGCACCATTCAGCGTAGTGGCGTTGATACCCACCTAGGTAGCACGAAACCAGAACAAGAACGCAATATTGCCTCATTCCCGACGTTCGCCCGACCATGAGCGGCAGCAAGTCGGACTCGGAACGGGTAGTCGAAACTAGGCCAACAGTAGAACGCCATCCCGTTCCCATCTGGGCGCCGCGCGTCGCACGATCATCATCGGCAGCCGCGACGAGTACCGCGGGAAGCCGGGTGGACACGCCCGCTCCAGTCGTCTCGCGCGGCCGTTGATGGGCCCCGGTCGGCCGTGAGATATGACTTCGGCCGGCCGGGCGGCCCGTTCGGACGCAGCGGCGAAACAAGGGGTAATGACGATGTCCACAGTGGACACGACCACGTGGAGCGGCCGTTCGGGTCTCCATCGTGCGCCGTGGGCGGCCACCAACATTGAGCGGCCGAGCCACTCAGCGAGATCGGAGCCGGCAAGACACGGACATCGGCCCTTGCCCGGCACCGGCCACCACAGTCGATCGAAAAGCAGCGAGCGGCACCAACGGTCGACTCTGTCCGCTTCTCCTACCTACTCCGACATATCCACCGGCTCTTGCGCCCGCCTGCCTGGACGACGCAGCCCCTCATCGCCGGCCGTCCCCGTCGGACCAGCCCCGAACGGAGAGCCACGGTGACACACGACCAACCACCCCGTGGCGGCATCGACACGAGCACGCCGAACGTGGCACGGGTCTGGGACTACCAACTCGGCGGCAAAGACAACTTCGCCGCCGACCGGGCCGCCGCCGACGCCCTCAACGAAGCGTGCGCACGCGTCGGCGCTCCCGATGGCCGCGTCGTTGCCCGTGAGAACCGGGACTTTATCGGCCGCGCTGTACGCTACCTCGCCGGCCCCGCCGGCATCAGCCAGTTCATCGACATCGGCGCCGGCCTACCCACCCAGGGCAACGTCCACCACATCGCACAACAGGTCAACCCCGACGCCGCCGTCGTCTACGTCGACTACGACCCCCTCGTACTCGTCCACGGCCGGGCCATTCTCGCCGACAACGCCAACACCACCGTCATCCAAGCCGACGCCCGCGAGCCCGAGCGCATCCTCACCCACCCCGAACTGCGCGCGCTGCTCGACCTCGACCAGCCCGTCGCCGTCCTGCTCGTGGCCATGCTGCACCTACTACCCGACGACCAGAACCCGACCGGGATCATCATCCACCTCCGCGACGCGCTCGCGCCCGGCAGCTACCTGATCATCACCCACTTCACCGGTGACGCCCGCCCCGACCTCGCCGCCAAGGTCGCAGACGAGTTCGCCCGCCTGCGCATCTCCACACCGCTGATCCCCCGCACCCACCCGCAGATCCTGCGCTTCTTCAACGGCTTCGACCTCGTCGAACCCGGCCTGGTCTTCCCCACCCTGTGGCGGCCCGAACCACCGCCCGCCCAACCCAACCCCGGAGCGCAGTGGATGTACGCCGGCGTCGGCCGAAAGACCCCCGGCGGCCTAGGTTCGCACGGCTGATCGAGCGTGAGGAGCGCACGCTGACCTGGAAACGGCTGGCGGGGCAGTGGCCACCATACGAGACGTACGCGGCCAAGGCCGGCGGCGAACTGCCGTTGTTCGTCCTGACGCCTCAATCACCGACGCGCGTTGGTAAGCGCCACGCCGTGTGCGCACGGATGCCGCTCGACACGTCAACGGAGCGTGGCTCGCACGAGGTCGCCTCGGCCGGCGACACCAGCTGCACCGCCCTGGCCGGGCTTCGCGGCCCAGGACCGAGCCCTCGCTGCTGAACGGGAGCAGGGCAACACCAGCCAGCCATGTTTGGGGGCCGTCCGTTTGCCATGCGGCGGCGGGTCGGAGCTGCCCGCCGTCCACCTGCCCAACCCGGCTGGCACTGGCTCGCCGGCAAGCCGCGCCAGCCCTCGCGGCCTGGGCTGCGCAGGAAGACCGATGCGCACTCTGCCGCGGGGCCGCGCTCGATGATTTGCTGTAGGTGGATGCGATGGGCCGGCGTGCGCGGGCGTTGACACCACATGCCTCGGTACGGGATCGCTTTGGGGCGGAGTTGCGGCGGTGGCGGGTGGCGAGGCGGTTGACGCAGCAGGCGCTGGCGTCGCTGGTGTGGCAGAGCCCCGAGACCGTAGCGAAGGTGGAGAAGGGTGAACGGTGGCCGAGTAGAGACCTGGCGGAGCGCTGTGATCGGGTGCTGCGCACCGGAGGCACGCTTGTCGCGCTGTGGCCCGCGGTTGAGCGGCAGCGGCTCGCGTGCGACCGGCGGCGACGCAGCCGCGGCCAACCCTAGCCGGAACCGACGGACCAGCGGTTCAGCGCTTCGAAGACGTCGTTGACGTCGCCGGAGGTCATCTTGTACTGCACCGGCGTCCCGCCTTGGCTGGCGAACGCGGCGCAGTTGTCGGCGCGGTCATCGATCAGTGCGGCGTCTGCGAAGGTGAGGTCGTGGTCAGACAGCCATGATCCGAAGAAACGGATCGGGTCTTCGGCCTTCAGCGCACCCACCTCGCTGGAGCAGATGATGTCATCGCAGATGACTGCCCAGTCGGCGAGGGTTTCGGACTCGGCCT
>Ga0137375_10001088_pt1 | contig 30991 bp, 24 predicted proteins | sample SagtaG_24_FD_104936 | JGI IMG/M metagenome (GOLD analysis project Ga0137375, IMG submission 104936) | Vadose zone soil microbial communities from Sagehorn Ranch, Mendocino, California, USA - Sage1_R_113_16 metaG | ecosystem: Environmental > Terrestrial > Soil > Vadose zone | place: USA... | reverse complement strand
TGGCCGAATCAGTATCCCGACTACGAGATCACCGTCGAGATCCCCGAGTACAACGCGATCTGTCCCAGGACCGGGCTGCCGGACTTCGGGCACCTGACGATTCGCTACGTTCCCGACGAGCGGTGCCTGGAGCTCAAGTCCCTGAAGCTCTACATCGTGGCGTACCGCAATCTCGGCATCTTCTACGAGAACGCCGTGAACCGAATCCTTGAGGACTGTGTCGCGGCGTGCAGGCCGAAGAAGATGAGCGTGAAGGGGGTCTTCTCTTCGCGCGGAGGCATTTCGTCGGTCGTTGAAGCGAGGTACCCGCGTTCCCTGTCATCCTGAGGAGCGAAGCGACGAAGGATCTTCTCTCATTCAATAGCTGGAATTAACCCGGAATCGACCAAAGCAGATTCGCTTCGCTCAGGATGACAAGAGGAGGGAACACCTAACACCTACTTCGTGAACTCCCGCTTCAACTCCTGCTTCAACGCCCGGGTCACCTTGCCGGGCTTGCCGTCGCCGACCCTCTTTCCGTCCACTTCGACGAGGGGATAGGTCCAGAGGGTCGTCGAGGCGAAAAAGACTTCTTCGGCGGCGAAGAGCTCTTCGATGGTGAAGGGACGCTCTTCGACAGGCAGGCCGAGGCGTCGGGCCGCTTCGAGAGCCGCGCCGCGCGTGACGCCGGGAAGGATGCGCGGGCCGTTGGGCGCAGTCCGCAGGATGCCGCCGCAGACGCAGAAGAGATTGGCTTTCGTCCCCTCCCAGGCGATTCCGTCGCGGGTCAGGATCGCGTCCATGGCTCCGGCCTCGCGTGCTTTCTGGGCCGCGAGCACGTTGGGCAAGAGCATCACCGTCTTGATGTCACAGCGCCCCCAGCGTTCGTCGGGAACGAGGATCGCCGAGCCTCCTTCCGGCGGCGGCTCGGGATCCGACGGGCGCGCGAACGCGAAGATCGTCGGAGTGACGCCCGCCGGCGGGAAGGCGTGTGTCCGCGGCGCCGCTCCGCGCGAGACCTGCGCGTAGATGATGGCGTCGGATTGCGCGAGTCCGTTCTCTTCGAGGAGACGCCCGGCGACCTCCGGATAGAAACCTGGGTCGGCCGGGATCCGGACGGCGGCGAGGCCGTCGCGCATCCGCTGCACGTGCTCGGCCAGACGGTAGGGCCGCCCGCGGTAGAACCGGGCGACTTCGTAGATCGCGTCCGCGAAAAGAAAGCCGCGGTCCTCGGGAGAGATGCACGCCTCCTCCCGGGGGAGGTACCGTCCATTCAAGTAAACGATCATGAGCGGGGGGATTCTAAGACGACTCCCTCATTCCAAGGAGCGAGGATCTCGCTCAGGATGACAGTCTCTTCGGGAAGACGGAGCAGGAACGCGCCGGGATCGTCAGCCCTTCTTCCCGGCGGGCGCCTTCTGAGGCTTGGGCGAGGGCGTCGGGGCAGGCTTGGCCCTTTGGGCGCGCATGACCGCCCGAACGTTGCCGATCAACTCCGGCGAGATCACGGCGGCATCTATCCCGATATCCGGCTGTCGCAATCGCGCCTCGATCAGATTTTCGTTCACGTTCTCCTGCACGAGGATGCGGGCGACATCGTTGATTTTCTTGACGGACGCGAAGGTGTCGGCGATGGCCTTCCGCGTTCCGAGCGCCCCGTGCCCCGGCACGACCTTGTCCACATCGAGCTGCCCGAGGCGACCCAGGATCTTCTCCCATCCCTCCGGGTCCATGTCCGGCGACTGCATGTAGGGCGCTCCCGTGGCGAGCGCGACATCTCCGGAGAAGAGCACCTTCTCCTCGGGCAGGAGCACCACGATGTCCCCTGCCGAGTGCGCGGGCCCGAGGAAGTAGACCGCAACCCGCCGCGCTCCGCCGAACAGCGCGAGACGTTCCGAGAAAGCCATCAGGCCCGACTTCGTTCGCGAGGACGGGGCGATAATCTGCGCGAGGCCCGGCGCCGAGTTCTCGTGGCAGACAACCTCGGCACCCGCGGCCGCAAACGCGCCGGCGCCGCCGCCGTGGTCCCCGTGCGCGTGCGTCACGATGAGGTAGCGGACCGGCTTGTGCGCGGTCTCCTGGATCTTCTCGAGCACGGCCTTGCCCGTCTCCGCGTCGCTGCCCGCGTCCACCGCGACGACCTCATCGCCGACAAGGAACCAGCCGACGTTGGAGCCCTGACTCGTCTGGGCCATCCAGATGCCTTCCGCGACTTTCTGGACGGAAGTCACCTTTGAGGTCTGGGCCACTGTCGCGATCGGGAACAGGAGCAGAAGGGCGGAAACCAGGCCACGCATGCCATGTCTCATCGGTGAGGACCTCTCTTTGTTCTTCGTCACTCTCTCTGGCCGGGATTGGCCTCCAGGCCCGCGTCAACAGGACCGGAGCCCGAGAGATTCCTTTTCGCGCGCCCGCGCACGGCGCGCGAGAACTCCGCGAAGAGCCGGTGCGACGCCGGGTCGTCCAGCAGATTTTCCGGGTGCCACTGGACCGCCACGAGCCACGGCCCGTCCGACTCGAGCGCCTCGACGAGACCGTCGGGCGCGACGGCCGAGACCTTAAGGCCGGCAGCGACCTGCTCGATGGCCTGATGGTGCCGGCTGTTGACGTGGATCTCGGGCGCTTCCGCGATCGAGGCGATGCGAGTCCCGGGCGTCACGAGCACGGGATGGTCGTGCCGTTCGTCCTCCTTGCCCGGCACGAGGTGGACGACCCCGGAGGGACGTTCGGTCCGGATGTCCTGCACGAGCGTGCCCCCCATCGCGACGTTGATCACCTGGAGTCCGCGGCAGATCCCGAGAGTCGGCAAGCCCTGCTGCCGGGCCGTCTCGAAGGCCGCGAAGTCGGTTTCATCCCGGTCCGAGTCCACCTCGACGTTGCCATCGGGTTGCACGGTCCGTCCATACCGTGCCGGGTCCACGTCCAGGCCGCCGCCGAGGACCACTCCATCGAAGGACCCTTCAGGCTTCGCGCCCGGCGGGAGCACGACGATCTCTTTCCGCCGGAACCCCGCATTCAGGAGCGCCCGGATGTAGTCGTTCTTCTCGTTTTTCGAAGCGTCGTGTCCGAGCGTCAAAGCGATTCGCACGTCTGCATTGTAGCCAACGGCCATGAGGCCCTTTTCGGCCGCTGATCTCGACCAATTTTGGCGGCGTGCAAGGACCGGCGGTGACGATTTTCGGCTGACTGCGCGATCCCGGCGGAAAACGCTCCGTTGACAAGAGTGCGCGGATCGGTCTCGGGCCACTATCCAACGTTGAGCCGCACGACCAACCCACCATTCCTCCGATTCGGCTGTTTCAGCTATCCGTTGTTGACTGTCGGCACGGCAATTGCTTTACATCCGAGCGAACCACACAGCGGTCCAGCGAAAAGCCTGCCGATCACCGGCTGTTTTTCTGCGCTTTCCCGGAACTGATTTTGAGTTTTTTCGATGCAGGGCAGAGTCGATTCTCGTCCTGAACACGTGGGGGGCCTCTCTTGCGGCCAACGCGACCGTCCATCGCTGATGTCGCCCCTTAGTCTCCGCTCACTGCCGGCGTTTTGGGAAGGTGTCAACCGAGGACTCGGACTCTTCCGAATCGCCCGGCAGTCCTGCCGGTCGCGAAAAGAAAAAGCACCATGACCGCCACCGCAAACCGCAGAACGGAACCGGCGTCCAGCTTTGCCCGGGGCAAGCGGATCGTTTGCCTGGTCCTCGCGGCCGCCTTTCCGGTCTGCTCAGCAATGGCGGACGACCTGACCAAGTTGAGCCTCGAAGAGTTGCTGAAAGTCGCCATCGTCGGCGCCTCCAAGTACGAACAGAAGCAGAGCGAGGTCGCTGCGGCGGTCAGCGTCATCACCCGTCAGGAAATCAAGGCCTTCGGCTGGCGCACGCTCAACGAGGCCCTGGCCAGCCTGCCGGGTATCCAGACCACCTACGATCGCCAATACAGGTATCTCGGCACGCGCGGCTTCGGCCTGCCGGGGGACTTCAACACGCGTGTGCTGGTCACCATCAACGGCAATCGGGTCAATGACCCGACGTTCGATCAGGGACCAACGGGACGCGATTTCCCTCTCGACATGGATCTGATCGAGCGCATCGAATTCATTCCCGGCCCGGGCGGAGCGGTGTATGGCCAGAATGCCATGTTCGGCGTGGTCAACGTCATCACCCGCACCGGCGCCGATGTCCACGGCGCCGAACTGGCCGCCGCCTACAAATCCCCGCAATCGCAGCGCGAGGGGCGCGCGAGTTGGGGCAAGGCCTTCGCCAACGGCGTGGACGTGCTCGTGTCCGCCTCGGCCTTGCGCGCGCGCGGCCAAGACCGCTTCTTCGACTTCGGCGCGGCCGGCGTGTCCGGCGTGGCCGTCGGTCTGGACGGCGAGCGCGACAAGGAATTCTTCGCTCGTATCGCCCGCGGCCCCTGGTCGCTCGACTTCGTGGATGGCGATCACCGGAAGGACGATCCCACCGGCGCGTTCCATTCCGACCCGCTGGTGTCGGGACAATATCAGGGTGACCGCTATACGCTGGCGCAGTTGCAGTATCAGGACAGCGAAGCCCGCGGCACCCTGCAAGTGTTGGCGCGGCTGTTCGCCGGCCAGGAGCGCTACAGCAGCATCCTCAGCTACGGCACGCCCTTCGCCTTTCCCGCGAAGAGCGAATGGTGCGGCGCTGAACTGCGACTGTTGTCGACCGCGCTGGCCGGTCACAAGCTGATGCTGGGGGTGGAGGGCCAGGACAACATCCGTTATGACCAGGCCATACAGGACCTCGCCGATCCTGCCAACAATATCTTCATCCCGGGGTCGGGTTACCGCGTCGGTGTCTACGCGCAGGACGAATGGCGCATCGCCAAAACGCTGATCGCGACCCTGGGTTTGCGCGGGGACCGCAACAACGTGACCGGCAGCAAGCTGAGCCCGCGCGCAGCCCTGATCTGGCAGGCCTCTCCCGCAACCACTCTCAAAGCCCTGTACGGGCGCTCCCACCGCGCCCCCAACGCCTATGAGCGCGACTACGACGACGGCGTTGCAGAGGTCGCCAATCCCGCGCTGAGGGGCGAAAGCATCGACACCCTGGAACTCGTGGCGGACCACCGCGTCGGCCGCGATCTGGCCCTGCATGGCTCGGCCTACGAATGGACTATGCACAACCTCATTACCCTGGGCACCGACCCGGTCAGCGGGCTGGCGCAGTACCAGTCGGGCGAGAAGGTCAAAGCCCGCGGACTGGAGCTATCGGCGGACAAGACCTGGGTGTGGGGCGCCCGCCTGCGCGGCAGCATGTCCTTCCAGGACACCTCCTACGCGAGCGGCGCAAGGCTGCTCAACTCGCCGAAGCTGCTGGGCAAGCTCAGCTTCTCCAGCCCCTTGCCTGTGGCCGGACTGCGCCTCGGTTACGAACTGCAATATGACAGCAAGCGACGCACTATCGATGGCACCGACCTGGGCGGCTACGGCATCTCCAACGTGCACCTGAGCACCGAGGCTCTGGCCAGGGGTTTGGAACTATCTCTCAGCGTCTACAACCTGCTCGATAAGCGCTACTCCCACCCGGGCGCTGACACCAACTGGCAGAACTCGCTGGAACAGGACGGCCGCAGCGTTCGCGGCAAGCTCACCTACAGGTTCTGAGTGGAGATGACGCGCTTGCCTCGCACCGCCCGCCGTCCGGCAGACAGACTCTCCGGTTCGCGCAAGCATCTGGGTCTTAGCCTGTTGGCGCTGGTCTTGGCCTTTCCCGGCACTGCCCGTCCGAGTCTGGAGGAGTTGCTGCGCCTGCCGCTCAAGTGCCTGCTGCAACTGGAGATCTCGCCGCGGCCGGTCTCACAAGCCCAGAGTCATGGCGTGTCGACACCCGGCTGTCTGCTTGCCGACGGGGGGCGCCATGCGGTTTAGAGCCCGGCCGCGGCTGTGGGCACTGACCCTGGCAGGGCTGCTTTCGTTCGCGCCGACCGCGCCGGGTGAGGATCTGCCCGAATACCGGCTGAAGGCCGCCTTCCTGTACAACTTCGCGCTGTTCACCGAGTGGCCCGCCGAGGTCGGCACGACGCTCAACCTGTGCATCCTCGGGCAGGACCCGTTCGGTAAGGAAGCCGACGGGCTGCAGGGCAAGTCGGTCGCTGGACGCAATATTGCCGTGCACCGCAAGGCGAGCAGCGAATCGCTCAACGGCTGCCAGGTGGTGTTCATTGCTCCGTCGGCCATTGACGACCTGCCGCGTGTGCTCGACAGACTGCGTGGCAACCCGGTGCTGACCGTGGCGGACAGCCCGGGCGCCGCCCGTCAAGGAGTCGCTCTCAACATGACCGTGGTCCAGAACAGGATCGCCTTTGAGGCCAACCTGAAAGCCGCGCGCGCCGCCAGGCTCATCCTCAGCTCGAAGCTGCTACGGTTGGCCACGGAGGTTCAACAATGACAGTGCGCGTCGCACCGTCGAAGCGTATTACGCTGAGCGCGCGACTACGGCACATCAACCGGATTGCGCTGAGTGCCACGGTGATCATCGTAGCGGTGATTATCGTCATCAGCAGCTTCATCTTCGGCCTGTTCGACCTGGTGAACGCCACCCGCACCCAGGCGAAGGTGCTGGCCGAGAACGCCGCCGCCTCGCTGATATTCGAGGACGCCAAATCGGCACACGAGCTTCTGCAATCCCTTCGCAATTCGCAAGACATCCTGTCGGCTGCGCTCTACAACAGGGACGGGCGCTTGTTTGCCGGCTACCAGCGCGAGGGGCATGCTTCGCCGGCGAATCGGCGCGCCTCCTCGAAAGACCTGGTGATTCGTCCAACCAGCATCACGCTGATCCAGGCGGTCCCATTCCTGAAGGATGTTCCGGGCAGCGTGGTTCTCACCGTGGACCTGAACGGCCTCTACCGGCAGACTGCCTGGCAGATCCTGGCGACCCTCTTCGCCGCGGCGCTGGCCGTGAGCGCGAGCGGCCTGATGCTGCGACGGCTCAATGCTTCCGTGCTGAGCCCGCTCGGAGGTTTGAACGAGCTGATGGAACGCGTTTCAGGCGATGCGGACTTCGGCGTGCGCGCCGAGTCCAGCGGCATCGCAGAGTTGGACACGCTGGCCAAGGGGTTCAACGCCATGCTGGAGCAGATCCACGAACGCGATGCGCGGTTAGCGGCCCATCGCGACCATCTCGAGGAACAGGTCACGATTCGCACCGCGGAGTTGCTCCAGGCCAAGGAGGCCGCCGAGGCGGCCAGCCGGGCCAAGAGCGAATTCCTGGCCACGATGAGCCACGAGATCCGCACCCCGCTCAATGGCGTTCTGGGCATGAACGAGCTGCTGATCGACAGTGAACTCAAGCCACAGCAACACGACTGGGCCGAGGCGGCGCGAGCTTCCGGACAGCATCTTCTCGGCGTCATCAACGATATCCTGGACTACTCCAAGATCGAGTCCGGGCACCTCGAGTTGGAGACGGTCGACTTCGACCTGGTCGAAGTGGTCGAAGACGCGCTGATGATGTTCGCGCGACCCGCGGAGAGCAAGGGGCTCGAGCTCGCGACCCATTTCATCCCGCACGATGCGCTCCTGGCGCTGCACGGTGACCCGTTCCGCCTGAAGCAGGTCATTGTCAACCTGGTCGGCAACGCCATCAAGTTCACCGAAGAGGGCGAGGTGGTGGTTCGAGTCACGCTCCGAGAGCAGACACAGACGCACGCCGCGATCAGCCTGATTGTGGAAGACACCGGGATCGGCATTGCGCCCGAAGCACAAGCCAGGATCTTCGAACACTTCTCCCAGGCTGATGGCACGACGACGCGAAGATACGGCGGCACCGGCCTCGGTCTGGCCATCTGCCGGCGCCTGCTGGATATGATGGGAGGCAGCATCCGCGTCGAAAGCGCACCGGGACAAGGCTCGAGGTTCCTCATCGACCTGCGGCTTCCCAGGGCGAGCTCCATGTCGATGAGGCCGTTACCCGGCGGAATGCCGAGTGGTGTGCGCGTCCTTGTCGTGGACGACAACCAGACTCACGGCGACATCCTTCGGCAGCATTTGCGAGGCTGGGGCATGCACGCGGTGTGCGCCGAAGGCGCCGAGGAAGCGTTGTACCTGATGACCCGGGCAGCTCAGGCGGCGGAGCCGTTTCAGCTCGTTCTTCTGGACATCCACATGCCCACGACGGACGGGCTGCAACTGGCGCGCACCATTCAGACTCTGCCGGAGGCGGCCGGCGCGCGCCTGGTGATGCTGACATCCGCCTACGCCAACGTCGTCAAACTGGCACGTCAGGAGGCGGGAATGCTGCGCTATCTCAGGAAACCCATTCGCCGGGCCGCATTGCTCCAAGAGATCAGCGGCATTCCGGCCTCGAGCCCGGTGGATGCGATAGCTCCCCTGCCGCAGCCGGCACCGGCCGAAGAACCGGTGCGGGGCACAGTGCTGGTGGTGGAGGACAACCCGGTCAACCAGACCCTGGCCAGGGCCATGTTGACCAAGCTGGGCATGACGATGAGCCTGGCCGGCAACGGCCTCGAAGCCATCGACCTGGTGCTGGAACAGGATTTCGATCTGGTGTTGATGGACTGTCAGATGCCGGTCATGGACGGGTATGAAGCCACCGCTGCGATTCGGCGGCTCCCGGCGGGTCGCGGGGCGCGTCTGCCCATCATCGCTGTGACCGCCAACGTCATGCAGGGCGACGAGCAGAAGTGCCGGAGCGCCGGCATGGACGACTTCCTTGCGAAGCCGTACACACTCGCCACGTTGCGGGCGGCACTTTCTCGCTGGTTGCCAAGGAGCGGCAAGACGCCACTCTCGGTCGCGCCGGAACGACCTGCCGAGCCCGCCGGAGTCGCAAAGCCGGCCATCAACCCCGACGTGCTCGAGAGCTTGAAAGAGCTGGACCCAGCGGGTGGCATGGATCTGGCGAAGGAGCTGTTACGGTCTTTCCTGGAATCCGCCCCCCGCAGCGTGGCGCAGCTCGAGGCATCAATCATCGACGGCAACAGCAAGGGGCTCGGCCAGGCTGCCCATAGCCTCAAGTCGAGCGCAGCCAATGTGGGTGCCGAAACCCTGTCGAACTCCTACCGCGAACTCGAGAAGCTGGGGCGCGAGGGCAGGATCGATGAAGCCCGTCAGCTTGTTGATCAGGTCAGTCAGGAGCATCAACGCGCGGTGGCGCGCCTGCGTGAAATCCTGGCGGAAGCCGCGTGATGGCAGCGTCCCTGAAGATCCTGGTCGCTGACGACGATGCCACCGCGCGCGTCCTGATGCGCGCGGCGCTGCAGAAGGCCGGCTTCGAGGTCAGCGTGGCGGACTGCGGTGAGGATGCTCTGCGCCAATTCCGAGGGCATCTCTTCGACATGGTGATGCTCGACGTGGACATGCCGGACCTGACCGGATACGAGGTCTGCACGGCGCTTCGGGCCGAGGCCGGTGAGCTGCTGCCGATCGTCATGGTGACCGGCATGGACGACCTGCAGTCGGTCGAGAAGGCTTACGACTCCGGCGCCACCGACTTCATCGCCAAGCCGATCAACTGGGCGCTCATCGGCCACCGGGTCAGATATCTCTTGCGCGGGTATCAGGCCTTCCTGGATCTCCGAGCGGCCGACGCCCGCAACGCGGCGGTCCTGGAGGCCATCCCCGATCTGTTGCTCGAGCTGGACATCGACGGTCGCTACATTGACTACCATTCCCCGCGCGCCGACTTGGTGGCCGCGCCGGTCGAGAGCCTGATAGGCAGAACGGTGGCCGAGACACTCCCGCAGGAGGCGGCGGAGACGTGCATGTCGGCGTTGCGGGCGGCACACGAGAATGGTTCGTCAACTGGCAAGCAGTTTGAGCTGCAACTTCCGCAGGGAACATTTTGGTTCGAGCTGTCCGTTTCCCGCAAGGCCACCGGCTCGGGGGAGAAACCGCACTTCATCGTCCTCTCTCGCGACATCACCGAACGCAAGGAGGCAGAGCGCAGAATTCTCCGGCTTGCCTTCTTCGACACTCTGACCGGGCTGCCCAACCGGCAGTCCTTTCTCGAGAGAGTGGATCGGGAAATCAGGCGTGCCCAGCAGATGGGGCGCAAGTTGGCTGTTTTGTTCATGGATTTCGATGGATTCAAGAACATCAACGACACGATGGGACACAACACGGGGGACCTGATCCTGCAGTGGGCGGCGGAACGGCTGCGCTTGGGCGTGCGCCCGTCCGATTTGGTATCGCGCCCCGGCGAGACGGGCGCCGACGTCGAGTTCGCCCGGCTGGGCGGCGACGAGTTCACGGCCCTGATCCTGGACATCGTGCAACCGCAAGACGCCGTGAGTGTCGCGCATCGGATCCGCAAACTCATGAGCCGGCCCTTCGTGCTGGAAAGCCGAGAGGTCGTGCTGACGACCAGCATCGGTATTGCGCTTTACCCGGACGACGGCCAGGATGCAGCGACCCTGCTCAAGCACTCCGACACGGCGATGTACCACGCCAAGGACCTGGGCCGCGACAATTGCCAGTTTTACAGCGCGTCGCTGACCGAGCAGGCGTTGCAGCGAATGACGCTCGAATCGAACCTGCGTGTGGCCCTGGAACGCGGAGAGTTCAGCCTGGCCTATCAGCCCAAGTTCGACGTGGCGACCGGGCGCTTCCAGTCGGTGGAGGCGCTCATTCGGTGGAAGCATCCCACGCAAGGCATGATCCCGCCTCTGGATTTCATTCCCGTGGCCGAGGAGAATGGCTTGATCGTCCCCATAAACCAGTGGGTGCTGCGCACGGCCTGCGCCGACGCAGTCCGTTGGCAGCGCGAGGGTCACCCATTGTGCGTCGCGGTGAATCTGTCACCGCTGCAATTCAAGGACCCCAATCTGGTGCAGATGGTCCGTGATGCCTTGTCGCAAACAGGATTGCCTCCGGAACTTCTGGAACTGGAAGTCACCGAGGGTGCCGTGATGGAAGATACCGTCGCGACGATGGCAACGCTCAAGGCTTTTCGTGACGCGGGCGTGAGTATTGCGCTGGATGATTTCGGAACCGGCTATTCCTCGCTGAGCTACCTCAAGCGCATGCCGCTGAGTAACCTCAAGGTGGACCAGAGTTTCGTTACCGGCTTGCCCGATGATAGTGACAACCGCGCGATTGTCCGTGCAATCCTGGCAATGGCTGACAGCCTCGGATTGCACGTGACAGCCGAAGGCGTAGAGACGCTCGAGCAGGCACAGACGTTGACGAACATGGGCTGCGACACCCTTCAAGGCTATTTCTTCAGCAGACCGGTCCCAGCCGAAGACATTCCCGTGTTGTTGACCAAGTGCTGGTCGCTGAGCGGCCCGAAGAGGAGCCACGCAGTCACATCGGTTCGATGAAGCGACCCGAAGACTGAGGTCCGCAACTCCTTCGCCGACTTGCAGGCTAGAATCCGTATGCCCATGCGACCGGTATTCGTCTTGTCGGCGGCGCGGACGCCGATCGGGAAGTTCGGAGGCTCCTTCGCGGCGCTGACGGCGGCCGACCTCGGCGAAGTCGCTGCGAAGGCGGCGCTGGAGAGGTCGGGGCTTCCGCCGGCGGCGGTGGATGAGACGATTTTCGGACAGGCGCGCCAGGCGGGCGGAGGTCCCAATCCCGCGCGTCAGGTCTCGCACCGCGCCGGAATCCCGGACTCGGTCCCGGCCTACACGGTGAACAAGGCGTGCGCCTCCTCCCTGAAAGCGTTGACGCTCGGAAGCTTGTCGATCGCCGCCGGCGAAAGCGACGTCGTGCTCGCCGGAGGCATGGAATGCATGTCAGCGACACCGTATCTCCTGACGCGCGCCCGGTTCGGCCTGCGGATGGGGCACGGCGAGGTCGTGGACGGGATGTACCGCGACGGTTTTCTCTGCCCTCTCTGCGGCCAGCTCATGGGAGAAACGGCCGAGAACCTCGTGAGCGAGTACGCGATCCTGCGCGCCGAGCAGGACGCCTACGCGGCGCAGTCTCAGCGGCGAGCGGCTGAGGCTGCCGCCACGGGACGCTTCGCCGACGAGATCGCTCCCGTCGCGGTTGCCGGGAAAAAGGGTCCGGTCACGGTCGAGAAAGACGAGCACCCGCGGCCGGACACGACTCCGGAGTCTCTTGCCAGGCTCCCGCCGGTGTTTGATTCCGAGAACGGGACCGTCCATGCGGGCAACTCCTCGGGGATCACCGACGGCGCGGCGGCCCTCGTTCTCGCGACCGAAGAGATGACGAAAAAGACGGGCGTCGAGCCGCTCGCGCGCGTCGCCGCGTGGACGTCGGCCGGGGTCGAGCCGGCACGGATGGGGATCGGGCCGGTTCCGGCGATCCGGACTCTCCTGAAAAAAACGGGACGCAAGCTCTCCGACATCGACCTCATCGAGTTGAACGAAGCCTTCGCGGCGCAGGTGATCGCCTGCGCGCGGGAGCTGCCGCTCGATCTCTCACGGATCAACGTCAACGGCGGCGCGATCGCCCTCGGTCATCCCATCGGCGCGACCGGCGCCCGCATCGTGACGACGCTGCTGTACGAAATGAAGAAGCGGGATGCGAAGACCGGAATCGCGACTCTCTGTGTCTCCGGCGGAATGGGAATGGCGGTGCTCTTCGAACGGTGATCGCGGCTCATCAGAGAGCGCCGGGTCCTGCCGCCGGCGGCTTTCGACCGCGGGCCGGCTCGAACAATTGCCCGTAGTCGGCGCGCGAGGTGGCCGGCGACAGGACCCGCCGGCTCGGATTAAGTGACCAGGGGCAGGGTTATGGTGAAGGTCGTGCCTTCGCCGACCTTGCTCGTCACCGAGACCTCCCCTTTATGCGCCTCCACGATCCAGCGCACGATGGAGAGGCCGAGACCGGAGCCGCCGGGATGGGCGCGGCGGGCGCGGTCGGTGCGGAAGAAACGCTCGAAGACAAAGGGGAGGTGCTCTTCCGGGATGCCGATGCCGGTGTCGCCGATCTCGATCCTGGCTTCGCTGGGCGTCGAAGAGAGACGAATGTGGATTCGCCCGCCCGGATTGGTATAGCGGATCGCGTTCTCGAGAAGGTTGTGAATGACCTGTCGCATGCGGTCGGCGTCGATGAACGTGCGGGCGGACTCTGCGGGCAGATCGACCGAAAGCTCGAGTCCCTTGTCGGCCACCGCCGGGAGCAGGTCGCGCGTCACTTCGGAGATGAACTTGCCCAGGTCCGCGTTGGCGAAGGAAAGTGTGACGCGGCCCGCGTGGCCGCGCGCCAGGAAGAGAAGGTTCTGAGACACGCGTGTCAGGTGCCGCACTTCCAGGAGCGCGTTCCCGATCGCCTCGCGGTATTCCTCGGCGGGGCGATCTTCCTCGAGCGTGACCTCGAGAGAGCCGCGCATCACGGTCAGGGGCGTGCGCAGCTCGTGGGAGACGTCGGCGATGAACTGCTGCTGCTCCTTTTCCGCCGAGGCGACGGCGTCCAGGCGGCCGTTCAACGCTTCGGCGATCTCGCGCGCCTCCCCGGAGAGATCGGCCGTCACAATGCGCTTCAACGGTTGCTCCGCGGTCTCGGCGAGGCGCTGCTGAAGAAGGGAGAGCTCCGGCGCGGGAGCGGGAGGCTCGGGCGGAGATCCGGCCCGGCCTCGCGAGAAGAGACCCATCCCTAGCAGCCCGTGGAAAAATGGATGCGGGCGTCGCGTCCGGCCTTTTGCAAGTCGCGGCGATCAACATCCGATGCACAGCTTGTGTCTCTTCTTCTCGAGTCGCCGCGAGCAAAAGGCCGTCCGCCCCGAGGGGTTGCGGCGGCGCGGGGCCGTCTGCGGCGTCGCCGCTCCTCCCCGATGCACCCCGGCATCGCCTTCGTCGCGGCTTCTTGCATCCGACCCCGCGGCGCTCGCAACGCCGCCTCACACCATTTTTCCACGCGCTGCTATGGGTTTCCGGCCGGCTCTCGGACGCGGTAGCCGATGCCCCGGACCGTCTGGATGATCTTCTCCCGCTCGCCGGAATCGAGCTTCTTGCGGAGCGAGTTGATGTAAACGTCGATGATGTTGGTCGAGAGCTCGAAGGAGTCTTCCCAGATGCGCGCCTGAATCTCCGAGCGCGACACGACCTTTCCGTGCCGGCGAAGCAGGAGCTCGAAGAGCGCTCCCTCCCGCGCGGTCAGCCGGATCACCTCTCCGCCGCGCGTGACTTCGCGCGATTCGGGGTCGTAGGAGAGATCACCAAGGGCAAGCGGGCCGGGCTCGGCCGGCTCCGTGCGCCGGGCCAGAGCGCGCAGGCGCGCGAGGAGCTCGCGGAAGGAGAAGGGCTTGACGAGGTAGTCGTCGGCTCCGGCGTCGAGTCCTTCGATCTTGTTCTCGATCGTGTCCCGCGCCGTCAGCATGAGGATCTTGACCCGGATGCCACGGGCGCGCACCTCGCGGCAGACGTCCAGCCCGTCGCGCGATCCGGGAAGCAGAAGGTCCAGAATCAGCAGGTCGAACGGCGCGGCCTCCATCCGCTGGAGGGCCGAGTCGGGATCGCCGACCGCCTCGACCGTGTAACCCTTCTCCGTCAGGCCCTTCTTCAGGAACTGCGCGATTTTTTCCTCGTCCTCGACGACGAGCACCCTCATGAGTTTTCCTCATCGGGGTGGGGGTTCCCCGGCTCGCCTTCCGCGGCCGGCCGCTTCAACCGCGAGAACACGAACGCGGCCCCCGCGCCGGCGGCGAAACCTCCCGCGAACGCGGAAAGAGTCCCCGAGCTGACGATCGAGACGATCGCACCCGCGGCGACGAAGCCAAGAAGGAGCAGCCGGGAGACTTCCACTGGCGGAACCAGGCCTTTCATGAGCAGTGTCCTTTGCCCCTCGTATCTTCTATCATCCCCGGATGAAGGAGGAAATGATGCAAGGCAGAACTTTCTTAACACTAACTCTCGCGGCTGGAGCCGTCTTCGTCCTTGCCGCCCTGGCGCCATCTCCCAAGAAAGACGGCGGAGGCACTGCGAGCGCGACGATCGAGCCCAGGAGCGGCTCGACGGTGACCGGCACCGCGACGTTCGAGGAGATTTCGACCGGCGGCGTGCGTGTCCACGTGCACATCGAGAAGGCCCCGGCCGGAACCCACGGTCTGCACATCCACGAGAAGGGCGATTGCTCCGATCCGGAGGCGAAGTCTGCGGGCGGACACTTCAACCCGGCCGGTAACCCTCACGCCGGGCCGATGGACGCCAAACGTCATGCGGGAGATCTCGGCAACATCGAAATCAAGGCGGACGGCACGGGCGATCTCGACACCTCTTCGGACCTGATCACGGTCAAGGCGGGGCCCAACTCAGTCGTCGGCCGCTCCGTCGTCTTTCACGAAAAGGAGGACGACCTGAAGACCCAGCCCACCGGCAACGCCGGCGGGCGCCTGGGCTGCGGCGTCATCAAGTAGCTGTCAGCTCTCAGCTGCCAGCTATCAGCCCGAGACCTTGCCTCCCCCTCTCCCGGCGGGAGAGGGTGGGGGTGAGGGGCGTACTTTTCAGCGCCTCCCTCCCGGCTCATCCGCCGCCGCGCTTGCGCAGCTTTGTCCAGATCAGCCGGACGTTTTCGACATCCTCCTCGCGCCGGGTGTCCGGTGTCGATAATCCTGTCCACCGCCGAGCCTGTTCGATCAGGGAAAGCGCCGTGGAGATAGACCATTGCGGCCGGGGGCCTTCCGCCTGGAGCGAAGCGCGATCAATCTCGGCGGCCGCCTCGAATCCTTCGATCCATCGCTTCACCTGCGACGCGGTCATCGCCACACGCTCATGGTACCCGATCTACATTCTGGCCTGGCACACCCACTTAGCAAGATCGCCCTCACTGCCCCCCGAGTCACTCTTGTTGGTTTCAGATTCGGGATCTAGCGGAATCGGATGACTCGCGTGCATCGGAAACAGGGAATCTTCGCCACGAAGGCGTCCGTGGAGCCGCCGTTGTAGGTCAGGTCCGGCCCGACGGTCACGGGGAAAGTGCCCTCGTTGGATTCGGTGTATCCAGTGACAGAGGCGTTTCCCGAACCGTCCACCGCTATGCCGTACCCAACATCCTCGCCGTTGCCGCCAATGTAGCCGCAGTAGAGAAGTGCCGTGCCCGCGGCGTTGACCTTCGCCACGAAGGCGTCGTACGTGCCGCCGTTGTAGGTCAGGTCCGGCCCGACGGTTACAGGGAACGTGAACGCGGATTGGGTGTATCCCGTGGCGTAGGCGTTGCCCAAACTGTCCACCGCTACGCCGTAGCCAACATCGAGGGCGCCACCGCCAATGTAGCCGCAGTAGAGAAGTGCCGTGCCCGCGGCGTTGACCTTCGCCACGAAGGCGTCCCGGACGCCATTGTAGGTCAGGTCCGGCCCGACGGTCACGGGGAACGTGGCCTCGGTGGACTCGGTCAATCCCGTGACGTAGGCATTGCCGGAACTGTCCACCGCAATGCCGTAGCCAGCATCCCCGCCGCTGCCGCCAATGTAGCCGCAGTAGAGAAGTGCGGTGCCGGCAGCGTTGACCTTCGCCACGAAGGCGTCGCCGTCGCCGTTGTAGGTCAGGTCCGGCCCGACGGTTACAGGGAACGTGGCCTCGGTCGAGGAGGTATTTCCCGTGACGTAGGCGTTGCCTGAACTGTCCACCGCGACGCCGCGGCCCAGATCGTCGCCGTTGCCTCCAATGTAGCCACAGTAGATGAACGCGGTGCCAGCAGCGCTGATTTTCGCAACGAAGGCGTCAAAGAGGCCGCCGTTGTGGGTCAGATCCGGCCCGACGGTCACGGGGAAAGTGGCCTGGGTGGAGGAGGTGTATCCCGTGACATAGGCGTCGCCAGAACTGTCCACAGCGATGCCCTGGCCAACATCCAGGTCGCTGCCGCCAATATAACCGCAGTAGATGAGCGCGGTGCCCACAGCGTTGATCTCCGCCACGAAGGCGTCGTCCGTGCCGCCGTTGTAAGTCAGGTCCGGCCCCACGATCAGGGGGAAAGTGGCCTGGGTGGAGGAGGTGAATCCCGTGACGTAAGCGTTGCCCGAACTGTCCACCGCAATGCCGAGGCCAACATCCTCGCCGGTGCCGCCGATGTAGCCGCAGTAGACGAGCGCGGTGCCGGCGGCGTTGATCTTCGCCACGAAGGCGTCGTACAAGCCGCCGTTGAAGTTGAGGTCCGGCCCGAAGGTAGCGGGAAAGTCGGTGGAGTCGGTGGCTCCCGTGATATAGGCATTGCCAGAACTGTCAACCGCGATGCTGTTGCCTGAGTCTCTGAGGCCGCCGCTGCCGCCGATGTAGCCGCAATAGACGAACATAGCCGGGTCGAGCACGAGAGGCTTGCCGCGGTCATAGGAACCAAGTGCAAATCCATATCGGTGCGGCCCGCCGGCCGACGCCGGATCGAGCGAGTACGCCGCGTTGACTCCCACGCGGTGCCCCTCGACTTCCTGATAGGCGTACGGCCTGTCGTCCTGAAGCACTCCCGCCGGCGTCCCCACCTCAAGCTGCCCGGCGTCGTTCAAGCGGATCCCCTCGACACCGCGATACGCCAGCCGGATCCGCGCCGGGTCGGCTCCGGGCTTCACCAGGAAGGTGTACTTGAGGCGATTGGCCGTTCCGGCGTAGATCAGATCAATGCCCGGCCAGAGATCGGAGTAGACAATTGAGCCGTACGTCGAGAGACCGGCGTTCCACTTCTCCTTCGGCCCCTTGAAGTAGCTGACGACGGCGGGCTGCCTGTCACCCGCCGTGATCTTCGGCTTCGGGTTTGCCCCGACGAAATCGAGCTTGACAACCCAGCGGCTCCCCGGGTCAGACGTCCGGGGAATGCCTCGCGAGAAAGAGGCCTTCTCCAGTCTGCCCTTCGCGCTGTTTCCCCCGCGCTTCTGCTGGGTCTGGACGTGCGTCATCCCGTCGGCTGCGAAATAGAGAGTCGTGTCCCGGCCCTGAACGTAGTAAGCCACCCGGGAATCGAGCTGGCCCCGGTTCTCGATGAAACAAAGCGGCATACGCCCCAGAGAGTCCGTCAGGATGGCCCTGGTCGCCGCACGGGGACTCGCCAGCGCCTGTCCCGCGTGAAGTGCGGTGTTGGAGGAGAAGGAACTGCCCGGCTCCAGGGGAACCCGATCAGCAAGACGATTCGTGAGGACAGCCGCTGAGGCCAGGGCCACAACGAAAGCCATCCCGACACGAATCGTGCGCTTCGGCACTGCCTCAGCCCCTTAGCCCAGAACCCTATCCGGACGAGCACTCAGCATATCCCCTTTGGCCATCCGCAACTCCGTGCCCTGCCACAAATGATTGAATGAACCGATGAGCGACTCTCCGTTCGATCTGTCTCCTGAGGAGATCCGGCGGCTGGGCTACATGGCCGCGGACGCGGTGGCGGACCATCGCGCCGGCCTGATCTCCCGCCCCGTCTTCGGGAAGGTCGGCGCCGGTGCCGCGCTCTTCGACGAGCCGCCTCCCGAAGAGGGGCAGCCGATCGAGAAAACGCTCGCCTTCGCGCGCGAGCACATCCTCCCCTTTCCGATGGGCAACTCGCATCCCCGATTCTTCGGCTTTATCAACGCCACCGCGGACCCCGTCGGCATCGCGGCCGACTACATGGCCGCCGCCATGAATCCGAATTGCTGGGGAGGCGATCACGCCGCGATCCACGTGGAGCACCGCGTGATGCGCTGGCTGGCGCAATTCCTGGGCTATCCGGAAACAGCCGAGGGGATTCTCGTCTCGGGGGGCTCGATGGCGAACTTCACGGCGCTCGCGGCGGCGCGCCGCGCCATGACGCCGGGAAACGTGCGGGAAGAGGGACTTGCGGGAGAAGGGCGGCCGCGACTGACGGTCTATGCCTCGGACCAGGTCCATCACTGCATGGACAAGGCCGTGGACCTGCTCGGGATCGGGACGCGGCAGCTTCGGAAGATCGAGACGGACGGGCGCTTCCGCATGCGGATGGACTTGCTCGCGCCAGCCGTCGAAGCGGACCGCCGGCAGGGCTTCACGCCGACGATCGTCGTCGGCAACGCCGGCACGGTCAACACGGGGGCGATCGATCCGCTGGAAGAGATCGCCGACTTCTGCCGCCGCGAATCCCTCTGGTTTCATGTGGACGGGGCGTACGGAGCGATGGCGAGGCTCTCGGACAGGCTCGCGCCGCTCTTTTCCGGAATGGAGCGGGCGGATTCCATCGCCGCGGATCCTCACAAGTGGCTGTATGTCCCGTACGAAGCGGGAGCGGCGCTGGTCAGGGAGCCGGGGCGGCTCTCGGCCGCCTTCCGCAAATTCCCGGAGTATCTGGCCTCGGACCCCGAATCTCCCTTTCCCGGTCCCGCGTGGTTCGCGGAGCGGGGCGTCGAGCTGTCGCGCAGCTTCAAGGCGCTGAAAGTCTGGATGGGATTGAAGACCCACGGCCGCCGCGGTTATGCCCGCGCGATCGAGAACGACGTAGGCCTCGCGCATTTCCTGGCCGAAGAGGTGGACCGCCGGCCCGACTTCGAGAGGCTCGCCCCGACGGTCCTCTCGATTGCGAACTTTCGCTACCGGCCGAGAGACCGCTCTTTATCCGACGCGGATCTCGACCGGATCAACCGGCGGATCGCCAATCGCCTGCTCGGCGGCGGCTCCTTCTTCCTCGCGCCGACGATCCTGAAGGGCCGCGCCGCCCTGCGCGTCTGTATCGTGAACTTCCGCACGCGCGAAGAAGACCTGACAGCCCTGCTGGATGAGGCAGCGAGGCTCGGACGATTTTCGATTGACGATTGACGATTGCGCTCAGCTCGGTCTGGTCTGCTCCGCCCTCCACGCTTCGAGCGTGCGCTCGATCTGCCGGGAGTGCTTCTCCAGGTGCTCCGCGTAAATCGTCAGCCAGTCCTCGGCGGTGTAACGGCCCGATTCGGTGTGCGTGCCCTCCGCGGCCCAGGCCTCTTCCGGTAGTTGCCGCAGGAGGTTGACGGTGTGGGCCCGCATCACGTCCACGGCCGCGAGCGCCAGCTCAATCTTCGCGGAGGGGTAATCGAAGACCCTGGCCCAGCGGTCCTGGTCGTACCCGTGGATGACCGGCTTTTCCTCCCCCACCAGATACCGGATGCGCGCCGCGGCGTTCATCTCGGCGTCGGCGCAGTGACAGACGATCTCGTAGACGGACCACTTGCCCGCATCCGGGCGCCACTTCCAGGCTTCGCGCGGCACCTTCGCGAAGGCATCGCGAAGCCGCGTGGAGCCTTCCTCGTAGCGCTTGATAAGGGCCTCGCGCTGTTCCGTCGTGTAGCGCATCGAGCCTCCCGAATTGGCGCGTGAGTGTATCGCGAAGTGCGGGCTGCCTCTCACCCCGGCGCGGGCAGGCCGGAAGCCAAAAAAAACCTCCGGGCTCTGCTTAAAGCCCGGAGGCCCCGGCGCCGGAAGAAGGAAGGGTGGTGGGATAGCGCCGGGCAAATCGCTGTTGCCTTCCTTGCGCGCCGGTCGCGTCGCGCGGCTCGAAGGCGTAACGCCCGCCGCGAAGGGCCCGCGGAGCGGGCCGAGAATCCCGAGGCCGGTTTGTGGATGGCAACGGCGGGATACGCATCACTGCTCCTCTTCGGCGCTATCGTCGTTGGCGCCACGGGAGGCCGGCAATGAGGGACTCCCCTCATTTTCCCGCGAAGAAACCCCTCATCCGGCGCCGCGCTCGCCGCCCGCGGACTGCCCGCGGGGATCGGCGAGATCCGGGACGCGGTCACGGCAGGCGCGAGCCAGAGCCTGAAAGGTCGAGGGCGCGAAATAGCATTTTCCGTCCTTCAGGGCGCGGATCCCCGGCAGCAGTTCCGAGGGCGCCTCATCCTTCAAGAGATAACCCGACACGCCCGCGCGCACCGATCCGAGGATGTACTCGTCCTCATCGTGCATCGTCAGGACGAGGATCCGGGTCTGCGGCAGGGCCTCCCGGATCCGGCGGGTCGCCTCGAGGCCCGAAATCCTCGGCATCGAGAGATCCATCACGACGACGTCGGGTCTCGTCTCCAGCGCCTTGCGCGTCGCTTCGGCCCCGTCGCCCGCCTCGCCGACGACTTCGATCTCCTCGCTGTCCCGCAGGATCCGCACGATTCCCTCACGCACGATCGTGTGGTCGTCGGCAACGAGCACCCGGACAGGATCTCTTGTGTCCATCCTTCCGCCAGATTAGGAAGCCGCCGCGGACGAGACAATGAGGGTATCACCTCATTCTGGCCGAATGCCGTTGACAGCTGAGACGCGCGATGAGTGAATGCGAGTCCCGGTCGCGGCGCGCAGCGCGGGATCAGGCCAGCGATCGAGGCCGCATCCGGCCGAGTCGCTCGCCGGTGCGCTGTCAGGCGCAGATCCCGCGCAAGCGCGAGCGACGGTTACCGAATGCGCGGGAGCGCCTTGCGGGCGAGCTTCTTCAGCTTCTCGATCTTGACGGCCTCGGGCTCGGGGCCGCCGACGCTCAAACGGACATAGGCGTCCCCCTTGAGCACGAAGAGTCCTCCTCCGAGCGAAGAGCCGTTCCAGAACGCCTCGTCTCCAACGCCGGAGACGCGGTGCGGCCTCGCCTCGGCCTCTCTCCCCCTCCCCTGGCCGGCCTTCTCCTCGGGTTCCGGCTCGTCCTCTTTTTCCTTTCCCTTCTCCAGCGCACGAGCGAACATCGGCTTCCAGCGCGCGCGTGGAGTCTCGGTTTCGCCCGGGCGTCGCCGGGTGACCTCAAGGCTGATCGACTTGGAAAACGTCGCGAGGGTGTAGAAGCACTGGGAAACGGCGAAATGGTCGCGCTGGGGGTCGCTCGCCTTCGTGGACGCGACCTTGTCGCCCTGGACTTCTTCGATCTCGCGCCGTGTCAGGAGCGAGCAGGGATCGAACTTCTCGGCCGCCGTGACCGCGGCGGCCGCCGCAAAGAGCAGGACGAACGCGGGTAGGCGGAGTCCCTTCACACTTCCTCCGGCCGAGCCGGGGAGGGCGCGCGGCCCTCCCCGTTCATCGGTACATGCGAAGTCTAGTTTCCGCCGAAGCGGATGTCTCCGTCGAGCAGTGTCGTGCTCACCTGATGGATCAGGACTCCTTTGGCGTTGTAGACCTGGATCCGGAAGCGGTCCGAGCCGGCGCCCGGCGTACCGTTGTCCTCGGCGTGAACCGCGAAACGGCAGGGGGTCTTCTTCGCGCCGAGCGCGCATGGACCCGAGAAATCCGCCGCGTTGGCTGCCATCTGCAGAACCTCTACGGTCCCCGTCAGATCGATGCCGGAGAGGTCGCTCGCGTAGGCGATGTCGCCCCCGACACTTCCTTGCTGAGACTGCGCGCGGAAGGAGAAGGCGTTTCTCCCGCCGTTCCCGTCGGAGACGGAGCCGTTGCCCTCGGCCTCGCTGTTGGGCGGCGGCGCGGTCGCCTGGACGGTCACGCTGACCCGGGCCGTGGCCGTTCCACCGCGTCCATCGGAGACCGTGTAGTGGAAGGCGTCCGCTCCCGTGAAGCCCGAGTTGGGCGAGTAGGTCACGGTGCCGTCGCCGTTGGTGACGGCCATTCCGTTGGAAGGCTGCGTGACCCCCGTGGCCGCCAGCGTGTCGCCGTCCGGGTCGGTGTCGTTGGCCACGACGTTGACCGTGACCGGCCGGCCCGCGACCGTCGTCGCCGTGTCGTCCATCGCTTTGGGCTTCTGGTTCGCCCCCTCGACGACGCTGACGGTGACCCGCGCCGAGGCCGTGCCGCCACGGCCGTCGGTGATCGAGTATGTGAAGGAGTCGGTGCCGAGGAAGTTCTTGTTCGGCGCGTACGTCACTCTCGTCGCGGCCGCCGTGACCGATCCGTTGGAGGCGATCGAAACGGACGTGATCGTCAGCGGGTCGCCGTCCGGGTCGGAGTCGTTGGTGAGCACCGCGATCGTCACCGACTTGTTTTTCGTAGTCGTCGCCGTGTCGTCCACGGCCACCGGCGGACGGTTGGGCGGTGTCGAGACCGCGACGGTGACTCTCGCGCTGGCCGTCCCGCCCTTGCCGTCGCTGACGGTGTAAGAGAAGCTGTCCGTCCCGGTGAAACCGGAGCTCGACGTGTAGTTGACCGTGTTGTTCGGGGCGCCGCCGTTGATGACGGCCGTGCCGTGAGCGGGTTTCGTGACCCCGGTGACTGTCATCGCGTCGCCGTCGGGATCGAAGTCATTGGCGAGAACGGCGATCGTGACCGGCCTGGCCGTGGTCGTGTTGGCCGTGTCGTCCTTCACGATCGGCGGATGGTCACAGCTGGAGACGACCAGCGTGTTGGTCACCTCGATGTCGTCCACGCCCCAGCCGCTTCCCTGGACGCCGCCGATCAGGATCTGGAACGTGCCGCCGAGCCGGAAACGGATCAGGCCCTGGGGCAATTGGGTCACGCCGTAGAGAGCCTGGATCGCCGCCCCGAGGTTGACCGAGACTTGTTTCATCGCGTCGGCGCGCCCGGCCACGAGGTCGCCGTCGCTCGAGCCGACCCAGGCCCGCCGCCCGGCGATCGGGCTCGTCGCCGCGCTGTCCACCGTCCCGTTGTAGCTGCCGGCCGTGATGTAGGGGCCCAGATCTTTCCAGACCGTTCCGCCGTCGGCCGAGATCTCGAGCACACCGCCGCTCTCGTATCGAATGCTGAAGACCCCTTGGGGTCCCGGGAACCGGGCGAAGTCGAAGTTGTGCCAGAAGTTCATGACGCTCGAGGAGGAGAGACCCAGCGAAGGCAGGATCAGCGTGTCGTCCTTCTGGGTGAGGGCCGGAATGCCCGGCTGATCATCCAGGACGACCCAGGCGTGGGAGAGGCTGTGGGCCGTGGGGTCTGTCGTGACGGACCAGCCTCCGACGCTCCGCGTGCTGGAAGTCGTGTACACGGCCGTCTGCGGATCGAGACTGTCGAAGAACCGCGCCCCGGGCGCGAGTGGACAGAACTGCGTCACGGTGACGCCGACGTTCGCGGTCGCCGACAGGCCCTGGCCGTTCTGGATCGTGTAGGTGAAGGTGTCCGGGTTTCGATCGAAGGTGTTGAAGTTGTTGTTGGGCGTATAGGTGATCGTTCCGTCGCCGTTGACGGCAGCCGAGCCATTGGCCGGCTGCGTGACACCGGTGATCGTCAATGGAGGACTACGGCCATCCTGGTCGTTGGCGACGACGGCGATCTTCACCGGCGTGTTCTCCGGCGTCGTCGCCGAGTCATCCAGCGCCAGCGGAGCGCACACCGACGGCGGAGGCACGGAGTCTCCGGCCGCGAAGAGGCGCCGGCCGGATGTCTGGCGGCCGATCGTGGCGACCGAGGCGTGGGTGACGGAGGTCCCCTGCACGCAGGTGCCGACACAGCCGTCCGCGTATCCCACGAGGACCCGGCCGACCTTGTCCACGGTCGAGTCCATGAAGTCGAGCAGGTTGCGACACGGGTTGCTTCCGCCCTGCAGCCAGATGCATCCGCGCTGGACGGGGTCGTTGGGCGTCGCGTCCACGGTCGTCCAGGTCAAACCGCCGTCATAGGTGTGTGAGGAATAGAGGTGCCACACACCGTCGAAACCGGCGGACTGGAAGTTGCCGGCTGCGGGCGTGCCGAGGAAGGAGAACGCGGCGCGCTCGGCGTCGCCCGCCGTCATGACCGGGAACGAGGTGTTCTGGATCCCGAAGGGAGTCCCAACGTCCCCGGCGTCTGTCCAGTTCAGGCCCCGGTCATGCGAGATGGCGATCTTGGGACGGCCGTCTCCGTTCTGATAACCGAAGTACACCGTCCCGTCGGCGGCGATCCCGACGGAAGGGTCGTTCGCGCCGGGGATCGAGAAGGGGATCCGCCGAACGCTCCAGGTCAACCCGCTGTCCTCGGACACGACGACGCCCTGGTTGGCGGTGTTGTCTCCGAAGCAGCTCTTGTTGGGGACGTAGACCGTTCCGTCCGCGGGAGAGACCTTGACGTGGCCGTGGAGTCCTCCGCACTCGCTCGTGTAGATCGGCACTCCCGGGCCGTAGGTCAGCCCGCCGTCGTCACTTCGCGCGCAGAACGCGGTCACGCCTTCCTGGGAGCAGTAATAGACCGCGTTGGGATAGACGGGACCGGCCGGATCGCGGGTCAGCGGAGCGTGGAAGGGTCCGCCGCCGACGGATTGGTGGTCGTATCCGCCCGGCGTGCCGCAGCCCTCGCTCGGGATCCACGTCTCGCCGTCGTCGTCGCTGAAGGAAGACAGACTGCACCCGTCGCCGGGTACCGGAACGACGCCGGCCGAAGAGATCAATTGTGAAACGACTGTGCGGCCGGTCCTCGAATCGGTGAAGAGGATTGGATCGAAGCTCGTCGCGGAAGTGGGCGCGCTCTTGTCCGCCCAGCTTGCCAGAGCCGGGACGTAGCAGTCGTTGAACGCGACGCGAAGAGTCTGCGTGATCGCCTCGATGAAGACATTGCCGGTCTTCCAGCTCACGCCGATCGAGGGCTCCCCCGCCGACGTGCCGAGCGGCGCGGGTGCGTGATAGTTGGCGAAGGAGATCGGCTCGGTTCCCTGTCTGGCCGAGACGACGACGTCCTTCCTCAATGTCGCGCTCGCCGTGTAACTGTTCCCGTCCGTCCCGGGCAGCGGTGAGTAGGGGGACGCCACAATCGTGTAAACGCCGCTGGGCGGGTTGACGAGGAAGGCGACTTCGAGCTGTCCCGGTCCGTTGCCGGAGCCACCGGCGGAGCCGTGGCTCGGATCGTAAAGCTCCAGGTCCCAGTCCCCCTGCGGCTGCAGGTGCACCTCGACGAGGTACGGGCCGTAAGCCGCCGAGGGGGGCACGATCGTGAGCTTGAAGTTGTCACAGGTGGCCTCGCTGTCGCTTCCGCACGGGCCCGCCGTGGGCGCCAGTAGCGGACCCGACCAGGTCACCGTCGGGTTCGACTCGGACAGTGTTCCGGTGGCGGGCGTCGCCGCGCGCAAAGGCGCGACGGCCAGGAAGAGGACCGCGGCAATTCCCGGGACCAGGGAAAGCTCCGGCAGTCGGCGGCGCGTTTTCATCTTCACTCCTTCGGTCGAAAGACCGCACATCGCGCCGACGATAGGAGACAGAGGACTTCCCGGCCAATGAGGGATCTCCCTCAATTTCGAACGGCCGATCCCCTCATTGAGAGAAGGTCGAGTTTCAGAGTCGAGGGGCTTTCGTCACCACTTCGTCCCGTCCAGCGACAGGACCGTCTGGCGGCCCACGACCGCGGCGCTATGCCGCGTGCCGGCGGGCAGATAGAGCCGGTCACCCGGCTTCAAGTCGTAGTCTGTACCGCCCACCGTGATCCGCAACATCCCCTCGACGACGGCGTCACACTTCTCCTGGGCGTGCTCGTGCTCGGAAAAGCGCGTGCCTTCCCGGTAGGCGTAGACGGCCACTTCGTAGCCCTCGCGCGCGAGCAGGCCCATCATCCGCTTTTCGGTCGGTGGACCGTCGGACTCTTCCCAGCGTTCGAAACGGACCTCGGCCATGCCGCCTCAAGAGTAGCAGGGAGAAAGGGAAGATGCGGGGAGTCCCCTCACCCCTACCCTCTCCCGCCGGGAGAGGGGAAGCCCTCCCCTCTCCACCCGCGCGCGGGGGAGAGAGTCAGGGTGAGGGGGGCAACCCTCTACTTGCTCGTGTTCGAGCCGAGGACATAGTCGAACGCCTCCGTCGAATCGACATCGAAATAGAGGTCATCGACACTGTTGGATCGGCCGAGCGTGAACGCGGTGACGCTGGAGAGCGTCCTCCCGTCGATCGGAACCCCGAAGCCCGTGTTCAAGCCGACGTCGATCGTGATGACGTTGCCTTCGACCTTCCCGGCCGCGGGCTTCTCGCCGCGATACTGGAGGATCTTGCAGTTTGTCGGGGTCGTGGTCTGGCAGCTCGCGGTGCCCGCGAAGAAGCTCGGCGCCTGGCCGCCGACGCTCTCCATATAAACGTAGAAGATCCGGTAGATGTCTTCCGGCCCGCCCGGCCGCGGCGAGAGCGCCTGGAAGCGCGTCAGCCAGACCGAGGAGGTCTTGCCCGGGGGCGGCAAGAGCTGCGCCAGGCTCTGGACCGTCATCTTGAAGCGCAGCGTGGTCGGGTCGGGATTGCTGACGCGCAGGCCGGTCAGGTCGAGGTGCGCAAGGTTCGCGCCCGCGCCCCCCGGACCGTAGTGCGGCCAGTTCGCGTCGCTCGTGGAGTCGATGACGGGGTTGACGGCCGCCGCCTTGCCGGACACGTTGGACCCGAAGGCGCCCGTGCCGGACACCTGTCTCGTGAAATGGAGGCCGGCGCCGTCGAACTCGTTGGTCGTGTCGTTGAAGACGATCCGCAGGCCGCCGTCTTTGCCGACGTCGAAGCCGAAGAAGTCGGCCATTTGGCGGTCGGCCGTCGGGTCCGTGGCACACGTCGTCCCGGCGTTGCAAATGGCCCCGTAGTGCATCGGCTTGGAGGTGAAGCGGGTCTGGGCGACCTTCGGGCGCGCCGTGTCGGCCTTCGTGATGAGCGCCGCGTAGCCGAACCACTGGTACTTCGTCGCCTCGCCCAGATTCGAGAGAGAGCTCGGCATGTTGTCCGAGCCGCCCGGGACCGCCCTGTCCGTGGCGTACCAGGCGAGCGCCACCGTGCCCGACGCGCCCCCCTGCGCCCAGTCGAACTCGTTCGTCACGGCCCCGCCGCTGTTGACCCGGACCGGAGCGGACCAGCTCCTGCCCTCGTCGGTCGAGAAGGCGTAGTAGAGGGCGAAGTTGGTCGCGTCGATCCAGGCCATGTAGACGTGCCCGGCGGCGTCGGTTGCGAGCGCCGGGAAGAGGTTCAGCACGTCTCCTCCGCCGGGAGTCTTCGGGCCGTTGGAGTTCGCGTAGGCGATCCCCATCCGCTGCGCCGGCCCGACGTGGCCGACCGTGACGCGAACGTGGTCTCCCTCGTTGCACGCGTAATAGAGATTCCGCTTGACCTTGTCGAAGCGAAGCTGCGCGCAGATGGCGTCGGCCGCCAGCGGCTGGAGCGGACCCGGCATCGTGGCGGAGTTCTGAAAAAAGAGGCCGCCCGTCGGGTCGTTGCCGCCCTGCGAGCCGGGAGACGAATAGATGAAGGTCCCCACGGCCGTCGTATGGAAGGCGAGGAAGATCGTGTTGTCGAAGGCGCCGGAAGTGGCGCCGTTGTCCACGGCGTACCACTGCCGGTCCACGACGGTCTGCTGCACCGCCGCCGGATTCTTGCGCCACGTGTTGCCGTTGTCATTGGAGACCGACGCGCCGATCTCCGTCAGCGGCCCCTCGAGGTCGGTGAAGTAGACGTTGCCCTGGTCGTCCACGGCGACGTCGGTGTCGCCGCCGCCGGGAGGCTCGTCCGGGCGCGAGCCGATCGTCGAGACGAGGTGGAACTTCCTGCCGTCGGTCGTCGAGCGATGGATGAACGACATGTTGGTGGAAAAGCCCCACGGCCCCGACTCCCAGATGTTCCCGTCGGCGTCGATCTTCACCAGCGGCTCGCCTTCGGTCCGCTGCGAGTCCACGACCGCCGCCGGAGTGAACCGCGCGTTCCAGGCCTGGAAGCTCGGGATCGGAAAGACCGTCGGCGCGTTGGTCGTCGAGCCGGGCGGGATGATCGTGAGCGGCGGCAGCGGCAACTCGGACACGGTGACGACACCGGCGTAGTCCGCGGGCGTCAAGACCGCCTCACCGTTGAAGGGGCAGACGACCACGCTGTACTTGCCGGTTTCGAGCTCGGCGCCGGTGGCGTAGTGGATCGCCTCCGGGCTCGTGGCGGTGTCCTGCTGGGCTATGAGGACGCCATTGTGGTACAGCTTCAGGACGATGTCGTTGGCCGGGATCGTCGAGGCGACGGCGTCGATCGTCCTCGTTCCCGCGCCGATGGTGAAGTCGAATGCCGGGCCGCAGCCGGGGGCGGTGTACTGCCCCTCGAAACTGTAGGCGTTGTTGTCGGCGAAGAGGTCTCCAGTCGTCAACAGCACAAGCGCGAGCGGCGCGAACGCCGTCAAGACGAGGCGGGTGAGCCGGCAGGAACTTCTCTTCATGATTCTCCTCCTCGAGGACCCGTGGAACTCCCAGGGTCGGCTCAACCGTAGCGGACGCGCGATAGCCCGCGCCATGAGGGACCCCCCTCATTTTGGGTTGAGAGTTCATGAGTCAAACAGGTTCTGTCATCCCGAGCGAAGCGAGGGATCTGCTCCGGTACTTCCCGGCATTTGCCGAGCAGATCCCTCGCCGCTACGCTCCTCGGATGACAGAAAGCCGCGGAATTATGGAGGGGAGGGCGGCCGGTCAGGTGAGCAGCTTGTGCTTGGCGGCGTAGCGGACGAGCTCCGCCGTGGAGTGGAGGCCGAGCTTCTCCATCAGGCGCGTCCGGTGGTTGTCTACGGTCTTGGCGCTGATGAACAGGACCTCACCGATCTCCGGATTAGTCTTGCCTTCGACGACGAGCTGGAAGACCTCCCGCTCCCGGTCGGTCAGGCGCTCGTAGGGGTCCGCCGGCTCGGCCGGCCTGTCCCGCGTGAACGCATCGGCGAGCGCCTTGGCCGCGTGAGGACCGAAATAGGTCTTGCCGGCCTTGAGCGCGCGGATCCCGGCGAGCAGCTCCGAGGCCGCGCCGTCTTTCAGAAGATAGCCGGAGGCGCCGGCGCGGACCATCTTCAGGATGTACTCCTCGTCATCGTGCATGGTCAGGACCAGCAGGCGCGTCGCGGGAAGCGCTTCGTGGATGCGGCGCGCCGCCTCGATCCCCGAAAGCCTCGGCATGCTGACGTCCAGGACCGCCACGTCCGGCTTCGTCTTCAGAGCCTTCTCGACCGCCTCATTCCCGTCGGAGGCCTCCGCGACGACCTCGACCTCCTCGCTCGCTTTCAGGATTCCAACGAGGCCCTGCCGCACGATCGTGTGATCATCGGCCACGAGCACGCGGACCTTCGTCACGGAACTGCCTGCCCGCGCTCGAGCGGAATCTCCGCCTCGAGAAGTGTTCCGTTCGAAGAAGACTGAAGCCGGAACCGGCCGCTGAAGGACTGCACGCGGTCGCGCATGGCGCGGACGCCGAAGCCGTGCTCTTCATCCCTGGCCGCCAGGACCGCCTCCGCGTCGAAGCCCGTGCCGTGGTCTTCCACCGCCACGAGAATACGCCCGGGCCGGTGCTCCACCCTGACCCGCGCGGACGCCACGTTCGCGTGCCGGACGACGTTGGTCAGCGCCTCCTGGACGATGCGAAAAACGAGCGTCTCGACGTCGGGATCCGGGCCGGCCTCGCCCCCGTGGATCTCGAGCTCGATCGCGACGCCCGTGCGCTTCTCCACGGTGCGCGCGAGCCAGCGCAGGGTCGGCTCGAGACCGAGATCGTCGAGCATCTGGGGACGCAGCAGCCTCGCCATCTCCCGCACCTCGACGAGGCAAGCGTCCGCCAGCTCCCGCACCGCGGCGATGCGGGGGACCAGGGCAGGCTCGATTTTCCCGGCCTCCTGCTCGAGCAGCTCGAGCTGGATCTTCAACGCGGTCAACGACTGTCCGATCCCGTCGTGCAGGTCGCGGGAAATGCGCCCCCGCTCCTCTTCCTGCACGCGCAGAACGCCCCGGGAGATCCGATGAAATCGCCGCTCTGTCTCCGCGAGCCGCTCGAGAAGCCGCGCATTCTCGGCGCTGATGCGCGCGACCTCGCGGGAAATATCCGTCATACGGACGCCGAGCCGGAAGACGGGAGGCGGAAAACGGGAGACGAAGGGTCAGCCACGAGTCTTGCCTGCTTTCTTCCCGTCTACCGTCTCCCGTTTACCGTCTACCGGCCCCACCCGACCGAGAACGTCCTTGACGGTCGGGAGGCTCTCGAAGGAGGCGCGCATGTCGGGCGGCACATTCTCCCGCAGCTTCGCGATCTCCCGAGCGCTCCGGACGAATTCTTCCGCTGCCTCCGCGCCCTTGCGCAAGCCTTCGAGGGCAGTGCCCTCGAGCGCGTAGAGCCGGTAGAGACCGGCGTTCCAGCCCGCGCGCTCGCCGATTGCGATCGACTTGCGCACGACGCGATGCGCGTCGAAGAACTTCCGGCGGCCCAGCTCCGCCCGCGCCAGAGCCTCGGCGGCTTCGAGCGTCAGGGCAGCATGGCCGAGCGACTCGGCCTCGTGGAGAACCGCGGAGAGCGCCGTCACGCCCTCTCCCGACGTCCGCGCGAGAGCCGCCGCGCGGCCAAGACGGGCGCGCAGCAGGGAAATACGGCTGCCGCTCTCGG
>Ga0137375_10001070_pt1 | contig 31256 bp, 20 predicted proteins | sample SagtaG_24_FD_104936 | JGI IMG/M metagenome (GOLD analysis project Ga0137375, IMG submission 104936) | Vadose zone soil microbial communities from Sagehorn Ranch, Mendocino, California, USA - Sage1_R_113_16 metaG | ecosystem: Environmental > Terrestrial > Soil > Vadose zone | place: USA... | reverse complement strand
CGAGCGCCAGCTCGGTCTGGGTGCTTTTGCCCCCACGGACCAAGTGCGCGAGCAGCTGCCAGGCCAGCATCGACTCGCCCACTTGCTCGAGACGCCGTGTCGCCGTACTCCATACCAGTCGGCGTGTACGGGATACGAGCGTCCCCAGCTCTTCGAGCAGACTTCGCGGATGGGCGAGACGTTTGGCCAGCACGGACTTCGGTTGGACGGTACCAACAATATTTCACAATCTCAATGGTTGCGTCAGCAACGAAATGGGCGTATCCCAGCTGCGATGGGTGCGCCCGAGCTGCTCCGCGCCTTGGCGCCTGTGGCACCGATTGTGCTTTTCTCCGCCTCGCTCTTTTCCTGCGGAAAGGGGGACGCCGGCGCCGCAGCGAAGACGCGTCCGCCGCCTCTCATCGTGGTGCAAAAAGTGGAGGCGCACGACGTACCCGTGGAGGTGCGCGCCCCCGTCGATCTCCGACCTCTGGAGCAAGCCGACGTCGGCTCCAAGGTTCTCGGCTATATCGACGCGGTGCTGGTCGACCGTGGCGACCGCGTCCGGAAGGGGCAGCTGGTCGCGCTCGTGCGGCCGAGTGACCTGCCCGATCAGCTCGCGGCGGCGCGAGGCACCCTCGCCCAGGTCCAGTCGTCGGCCGCACTCGCACGCACCAACTTCGAGCGCGCGCAGAAGCTCGCGCCGACCGGCGTGGTCAGCCAGCAGGAGCTGCAACAGTCGTCGGCCGCGCTCGCTTCCGCCGAAGCCTCCGAATCCGCCGCCAAGGCGCAGATTGGAGCGCTGGCCGTGCGCATCGGCGAAACACGAATCGAGTCGCCCATCGACGGAGTGATCTCGCAGCGCCGGCTCGATCCCGGCGCCCTGGTCGGCCCGCCGGGCGGCGGCGCGATCGTCACCGTCGTGCGCATCGATCGCCTGCGGGTGTTCATCACGATCAACGAAAGGGACGCGCCTGGCGTCGTAGCCGGCAAAGAAGCGCACGTCGAGCTCGACGCGCTTCCGGCAAAGAGCTTCAGCGGCACGGTCGTTCGCGTGGCTCCTTCGTTCGATCCGGTGACGCGAACACTCGATGCCGAAATCCAGCTCCCCAATGACGCAGGGGAGCTCCGGCCCGGCATGTACGGACGCGCCGCCATTCGTCTCGAGATGCACCCGCAAGTACCGGTCGTTCCCGTCAATGCTTTACAGATGTCGGAGAACCAAAAGTACGTTTTCGTTTTGAACGGGTCCAAGGTGGCGCGCCGTCCGATCCAAGTCGGACCCGACGTCGACGATGGCCAATTCTTCGAGGTGACCCATGGTCTCGCCCCCGGCGAAGAGGTCGTCACCGCCGGAGCGGACGGGTTGTCCGAAGGCGCCACCGTACGCGTCACCCGCGACGTAGACCCTTACACCGGCGGCAAGACCTCACCTCGGGCATCTAGTTCGGCGGCAGGCGCGGGCGGCGGCGCCGTTCGCGACTAGCGGAGGCGGCGATCATGTGGCTCACGCGACTCGCTCTTCGCAATCCGGTTCTCATCCTGATGATGTCGCTGATGATCATCGTCTTGGGGTGGGTCTCGCTCGGCCGTTTGTCCGTCGATCTGTTCCCTGACATCACCATACCGGTCATCCGCGTCGCCACCTTCTACACTGGGGCCGGCCCGGTCGACATCGAGAAGTCGATCACGCAGCCGATCGAACGCGCCGTGAGTGCATCACCCGGAGTGGACCGGGTGGAAAGCTCGTCGAAGCAGGGCGTCTCGTTGGTGAGCGTCTGGTTCAATTTCGGGACCAACCTCGACAACGCGCAGTTCGAGGTGTCTCAGCGCGTCGCTCAGATCCTGAACACGCTCCCTCCCGGCATCCAGCAGCCGTTCATCCTCAAGTTCGACATCACCAACATCCCGGTGGTGGCCGTTGCGATCTCCGGCGAAGGGCTCGACGAGAAGCAACTGTACGATCTGTCTTACAACACGATCCAGCCGCAGCTCGAGCGCTTGCCGGGCGTCGCCAGCGCTTCGGTGGGCGGCGGCAAGACGCGCGAGATCACCGTCAAGGCCAATCGCGACGGCCTCCGTGCACGCGGGCTCGGCATCATGGATCTCGTTGCCGCCGTACGAACGTCGAACTTGCTTTTACCGAGCGGCAGTCTTCGAGCCGGCGATCGTGACTACAACGTTTTCTCGAATACCCAGCTTCCTCAGGCGCGTCCTCTCGGCGAAGTCATCGTGCGGCAGGGACAGGCCAGTCCTACCGCGGGAACGAGCAACGCCGTCGTGCGCGTGGCTGACGTGGCGGAAGTAGAGGATGGTACTGCCGATCAAAACGAGATCGTGCGCATCAACGGACAGCGCGGTGTGTTCATTCGCGTGCTGAAACAGCCCGGCGCCAATACGATCGGCGTCGTCGACGCGGTGCGAGCGGCCATGCCGAACCTGCGCGGCGTGCCTGCCAACGTGAAGCTCGCCATCTCCTTCGACCAGTCGACCTACATTCGTTCCGCGGTTTCCGCACTTCAGCACGAGGCCGTACAGGGCGGTCTCTTGGCCATCGCCGTCATTTTGTTTTTCTTGGTGAGCCTTCGCGCGACCGGGATCGTCGCGGTGGCCATCCCACTCTCCATCGTCGCGACCTTCGTGCTCTTGTACTTCACCGGTCAGACGCTCAACGTTTTCACTCTGGGGGGGCTCGCGCTCGGAGTGGGGCGCTTGGTCGACGATTCGATCGTCGAGCTCGAGAACATTCACCGCCACCTCGCCCTCGGCCAGCCGCGGCGCCAGGCGGTGCTGGCCGCGGCACAGGAAGTGGCAATGCCGATCCTGGTGTCGACCATCACCACGATCGTCGTTTTTTTCCCGGTGCTTTTTCTGGCGGGAATCGCTCGGTTTCTGTTCATGCCGCTGGCGCTCACCATCGCTTTCGCGCTGTCGATGAGCTTTTTCGTCTCGCGCACGGTCACGCCACTCTTGTGCCTCTACTGGCTGAAAGGCCGGCCCCATCGAGACGAAGAGCGCGGAGTGCCGGGCACGATCACCCGGTGGCTCGACAACTTGGATCACAGCTACGCCCGCGCGCTGAAATGGACGCTCGGTCACCGCCTTTTCACGGTCCTCGCCATTTTGGCGCTCTTCGTGGGGAGCATGTTTTTGCGCAAGAAGATCGGCAGCGAATTCTTCCCCGAGACGGACGAAGGCCAATTCTCGGTCATGTACAAGACGCCCATCGGCACGCGCGTCGAAAAAACGGAGCTGGTGACCGAACGCATCGAAAAGATCATCGAGCAGAGCCTTTCGCCGATGCAGACGAAGAAGGGTCAGGTCGAGCTTTACAACACGATGATCTCCGATACCGGCCTACCGGGCGGCCGAACCGCCCTCTTCACCGCCAACACCGGCTCGCACTCGGCCAACGCTCAAGTCAACCTCGTCGGCCGCACCCAACGACCGATCAGTGACGTGCAGGCAACCGAGAAAGTGCGGGCCGCCTTGCGCGACGCGCTGCCCGGCACACAGGTCTTCTTCTTCACCGGTGGTATCGTGAAACGCATCTTGAATTTCGGCTCGGCGGCGCCCATCGACATCGAGGTGCTGGGCTACGATCTCGATGTGGGCTCCAGCTTCTCCAAGCAGCTCGCCGCCAAGCTCCGTGGGCTCGCGGATGAAAAGGGACAACCTCTTCTCACCGACGTGCAGATTCAGAGAGAAGAGAACGCCCCCGAGCTCGACGTGGTCGTCGATCGTCAGAAAGCGGGGGTGCTCGGTCTTTCCGAACAAGACGTGGCGCAGACGGTGCTGACCAGCCTTCTCGGCAACACCCAGCTCACGCCCATTCCGTTCACCGATCAGAAGACGGGCAACGAGTACTTCATCAACGTCCGCATGGACGATCGCTACCGAACGCATGTTTCGGACGTCGGCGATTTGTTCGTGCGAACCGCGCGCGGCGGGGTGGTTTCTCTGGACACCGTGGCGAAGATCGAGCGATCGAGCGGCCCGGTGGTCATCGATCGCAAGTACATGCAGCGGGTGGTTCACGTCACCGCCAATGTCGCTCCCGAGAAGGACCTCGGCGCCGCCAGCGCGGCCACGCAGAAAGTACTCGACGAAACGCAGCCGCCGGAGGCATTCACGGTTCAGCTCGGAGGCCAGACGGCCGAACAGCAGAAGGCTTTCAAAGGGCTCATTTTCGCGGCGCTCATGGCGCTCGCACTCGTGTACATGGTGCTGGCTTCGCAATTCAAATCGCTGGTCGATCCTCTGGTCATCATGTTCAGCGTGCCGCTCGGGATCTCCGGCGTGTTCCTCATGCTCTATCTTTCGGGAACCAAGCTGTCGGTCAACAGCTTCATGGGCATCATCATGATGGTCGGCATCGTGGTGTCGAACGGCGTGCTGCTCGTCGATTTCGCCAACGTCCTCCGGCGGCGCGGCCGATCGATCATCGATGCCACTATCGAGGCCGGCCGCACCCGTCTGCGGCCCATCTTGATGACCACGATCGCCACGGTCTTCGGCCTGATACCGATGGCGCTCGGCATCGGCGAAGGAAGCGAGACGAATCTACCCCTCGCCCGCGCCGTCATCGGGGGTCTCACCGTCTCGACGATCTTCACGCTGTTCTTGGTTCCGAGTCTCTATACGGTGCTCGATCGCTTCGCCAAGCGGCAGACACCCGACGATGAACAACCCGACGGCGCACCCTCTGATGCTCCGGTTCATGCTTAGCGAGCGCCAAGCTCGAAGGCGGGGCCGAAGGCCAGCGCCGAGTAACACCAACCGAAGGCGGGGCCCAAGGCCAGCGCCGAGTAACACCAACCGAAGGCGGGGCCGAAGGCCAGCGCCGAGTAACACCAACCAGGGCTTCAGCCTAGCGCTGCTCGCGCTCGTCCTTGCCTTGCTGGCGCGGACGGGCGCCGCGCAAACGCCCGCCAGTGCTGCGGATGCCCAGCAGACGCCGGGGCTCCAGCGCCTGACCTTGGGACAGGCGATCCAGCGGGCGCTCGCGCAGAACGTGACGATGGTGGTGGCCATCGAGGAGATTCGGCGAGCCGAGGCGCTCGTGAAGCAGGCGCGCGCCTCCTCGCTGCCCACGCTCAATGCCAACGGCATCTACACCCATCTCGACGCCGAGCGGAGGAGTGGCGCGTTTCGCATCGCAGCTCAAGACCAGTTCACCGCCAATCTGGCGCTCTCGGTCCCGCTGGTCGTCCCACAACGGTGGGCGCAGTGGTCCCACGCATCGACCAACGTCGATGTCCTTCGCGCCACCGCCGAGGACGTGCGCCGGCAGACGGCCATCGCGGTAGCTAGGGCGTATCTCACGGTGCTATCGCAAAAGCGTACGGTCGACGTGAACGAGCACGCTCTAAAGACCGCCAAAGCACACTACGACTTCGCCCACACCCGCCTGCTCGGCGGTATCGGCAATCGCGTCGACGATGTTCGTGCCGAGCAGGAAGTGGCAACGGTTCAGACGCAGATCGAAACCTCGTACGCCGCGCTGGCTCGCGCCCGCGAAGCGCTCGGCATTCTCCTCGGCGATCAGGGGCCGCTCGACGTCGTGGATCGAATCGACCTCGCCGACTCTCCCACGCTCCCCTTGGCACTCGACGAGGCAGCGCGGCGCCGCTCCGACATCGCGGCCTCCAAGAAACGACTCGACGCCGCGGAGCGGGTCCGGAAGGACAGCTATACCGACTACCTGCCGTTCCTCATCGGAAACGTCCAACCTTTTTATCAGTCGCCGGCCACCACCTTTCAGCCGCAGACCGGCTGGCAAGCGCAGCTCCTCCTCACGATTCCGCTTTACGACGGCGGATTGCGCTATGGTCTCGCCGACGAGCGGGCGAGCGTCTCGGCCGAGGCGCGCGCTCAATACGAAGCCCTCTTGCGTCAGGCTCGGTCCGACGTGCGCATTGCCTTCGACTCGGTGAAGCACGCCGAAGCTTCGCTCGCCGCGGCGGTCAATGCGGCGCGCCTCGCGAGAGATGCTCTCGAGCTGGCGTCGCTCGCCTATCGAGCCGGTGCGACGACGAACATCGAGGTCATCGATGCCGAACGCCGCACCCATCAAGCCGACACCGCGGTGGCGCTCGCGGAAGACACCGCTCGTCAAGCGCGCATCGACCTGCTCGCCGCGACCGGACGTTTCCCTTGAGCTATCTTCGTCGACATGAGTGACAAGCGATCGCTGATTCGCCATTTGAGCATTCTCAAGGACGAGGCCGAACAACAGCCCGTCCCGAATCAGAAGTTTTTCGCGATCGGCAATCCCGGGCACATCGAGGGCTACGGCGAAACGCTGCCCCTCTTGTCGTGGGTCGACGACAACCTGTCGCGCTTCGTCATTTCCGACGCGCCGAGCACGTCGTGGGGGCGCGTCTCCCCTCCCCCTTTCATCTATTCACTTCCGAACGTCGCGATCAAACCGAAGGACGGCATCTTCCTGGTGACCGGATCGGGCCAAGATCGATCGGAGCCCCACCCGAGCGCCGAAGGTGAGCTCAAGATCATTTTCTTGAATCGCACCGACAACCTGTGGGCGGGCGGGCTGCGCCAAGTTTACCTTTATCGCCTCGAGGGCCTGCAGACGAAGAGGATCGCGGGCGTACCCGTCACGGCCTAATCCCAACGGAAGTCGTAGCGCAGGTACAGCTCGTCGCCGATGCGCTCCATCGCGCCGAGCGTCGCCTCCGGAGTTTCTTCCGGACGAAAGCCCGGTCCCTCGGCGAGCGTCGGCGCGTCGACGCCGCCGATGATTCTCGGCACCAACGTGACGAACAGCTCGTCGACCGCGCGGGCCGCGAAGAGCTCCGCGCATAGCACTCCGCCCCCCTCGCACAAGAGCGTGCGAACGTCGAGCTCCCGCGCCATCCATTCGAGCATGCGCGGGATCTCGACGTCACGCTCGCCCATCGAAATGACCGTCGCCGCGGTCGCCAGGGCCTCGCGCGCTTCGGACGGCATCTCTTCCGAATGTACGACGATGCCCGCTCCACCGAGCGCACGATCGAACATCTTGCAGCGGGGACTGATGCCGTCACCCCGTCGAGTGACCACGACGCGAAACGGTTCGCGCTCCGCCACCGCGCGCCGCCGTGCCCGCTCGTCTTCGGCGAGCGCGAGATCGGGATTGTCTACCCGCAAATTGCCGGCCCCGGTGAGGATCGCATCGGCGCGCGCGCGGATCTGCCTCATGCGTCGATGATCCTCGGGGTGCCGCGACACCGTGAAGGGTCTCTGCCGAAGCGCGGGCACCGTCGTGATCTTACCGTCGATGCTCGTCGCGAAATTGACGAGGACCCGCGGGCGCTCCCCTGACATGAAAGTCGTCTACCACACTCGCCACGCCGGCTGGGCCTTTCGACGCGCAGGCCGAGTAACCCAGGAAGGCTCTGACCGAAGACCCACGGGGCAGAGGGGGGGCAGGAAGACTGGCATGCGCGGTGCTAGCCTCTCGGCATGGACCCGTGGAGCCTTTCGGTTGCATCTTGGGGTTATGCGCTGTCGACGCCGGTTCGCGCGGTTCGCGCACGCCGGCTCGTACGACCGGGAAGCTTCGTATCGCTCGTGATCGACGGGCCCGTGGTGGAAGTCGCCGAACCCTTGCCCTGGTGGCGACGCTCGACCTCGCGGACGGTCTCCCTGCTGCGCATCCGCGAGTTGTGCGAAACCATCGCTGGCGACACCAAAGTGCAAGGATTGATGCTCGAGCTGCGAGGCTTGCGGGCCGGCGCAGCGCTCGCGACCTCTCTCCGAGAGGCGCTCATGCGGCTTCGGGAAAGCGGAAAGGGCGTTGTCGTCTTTCTTCCGATGGGGGCAGGTTCACGCGAGATGCTGATCGCATCGGCCGCCGACCGCATCGTCATCGGGCCACAAAGCACGATCCTTCCTCTCGGAGTGGCCGTCGAAACACGCTACTTCCGGCGGGCACTCGATAAAATCGGCGTCTTACCCGAGATTTTCGCGCGTGGCGAATTCAAGACCGCCGGTGAATCTCTCGCCCGTGACGCGATGTCCATCGAACAGCGCGAGCAGCTCGGCGCCCTGTTGGACGTCATCGAGAACGAGCTTCTCGGTGCACTCGCCGAAGGACGCAAGCTCGCCCCCGGCCAGGTACGCGCCCTCATCGACGGCGGGCCTTATCGCGCCAAGGAGGCCGCGCAGCACGGCCTGGTCGACGCGATGGGTTATGACGACGAGCTTCCCGAGCTACTCGGGCCAGAACCCGGGACGCGCGCTCACCTCGTCGATGCGGGATCGTATCTCGCGGTCCGCGGGCGGCGGCCGCGTCCCAATCGGATCGGCATCGTGCACGTGCGGGGGCCCATCCTTTCTCGCGCCCCTTTCGCCCTCGGCCGTGTCGCCGTCGATGAGCGCGTCATCGGGGCCCTGCGCAGGGCTCGCGACTCGCGGAGCGTCGCCGGGGTGGTCGTGATCATCGACTCACCTGGCGGCAGCGTGCTCGCCTCCGACCGCATCTATCACGAGGTCGTGCGTCTCGCCGACAAGAAGCCGGTCGTCGCCTACTTCGTCAATGTCGCCGCGAGCGGCGGGTATTACATCGCCGCAGGTGCCCACGCGATCGTCGCCCAGCCCACCACCATCACCGGGTCCATTGGCGTGGTCGCGGCGCATCTCGTGCTCTCGCCTCTGCTCGAGCGCCTGGGCATCGTGACCGAGCTCGTGAAGCGGGGCGCGCGCGCCGACATGCTTTCGGCGAGCCGGCCGCTCGACGCCGGTGAACGCGAGGCGATGACCAGTGAAATCGACGGCTTCTACCGCGACTTCGTCGACATCGTCGCACGTAGCCGAAGGCGACCTCCCGAGGAAATCGAGAAGCTCGCGAGGGGCCGGGTGTACAGCGGCTTCGAGGCCTATCAGCTCGGCCTCGTCGATCGCCTGGGGGGCCTCGATGCCGCCGTGGATCTGGTTCGCGAACAGTTGGGAGAGCCCCGAGAGCTCGACGCCCACGTGATGAAGCCGCCGCGAACGGCCGCCAAGGCGCCGCAAGCACCGGCGCCGTTCGTGGCTGCCCTCGATGCAACGCTCGGCCGCGCGGCGCGGGAGCTCGCTGCGCTCAGCTTCGGCCTCGGTCCGACCGAAAGGGTGCTCGCTTGGAGCGGCCTCGCGGGGCTGAGTGATTAGATGGGTTGGGGCCCACTTCTTTCGCGATCCCGCTCGATCTCGGTAGACTACAATCGTGATTCTGCACCACTCGAAGGGACACGGGTCTGTGACCAATGCGTGGGCGGGCGACTGCAAGGAAGGCTTAAGAGAAATTCCGCCGCGACCCTGATCGACAATCACGCTCCCCCATTTTAGACCACGTAAGACCGCGCTCCACGATGTTTCACTTGCGGCCCGTCGCCCGTCACCCGATGCCCGAAGCCAGTTTCGATGCGCCCGTGCGGCGAGTGAATGCTGCACGCATCTGGCTTTTGGCGCGCGCGTTCGCCGCGGCCTCGGTGCTCGTCGCTTGCACCACACCTGGCCCGAGCAGCCCTGCCGGTGTCAATTCGGCCATGCCCGAAGCCTCCACCGACGCCGAAACCGCTGATAGCGGCGACGACGCGGGACCGCCGGATGGAGGAACGCCGGGCGCTTTGTCGCCTCTCGCCGCACCGGCGGAGCTGGTGCCGCTGGCCGTTACTGGCTACCGCACCGCGGTGGTTTCGGTGCCCATCGGTGCCGTCGAGAGTCGGCCGGTCGTTCTCGCGCTGCACGGCAATTACGATCGACCGGAGTGGCAGTGCGAGGTGTGGCGGGGCGTCACCAAGGGCTATCCGTTCGTCGTCTGTCCGCGCGGCGTACCTCGGCAGGACGCCCCGCGTTCGCTCGACCGCTGGACGTACGGCAAGGGGGCGGATGTCCGAAAGGAGATCGACGCTGCGCTCGCCGCCGTGAAGGAACGCTACGGGGATTACGTGGCCGCGGGGCCGATCCTCTATGTGGGATTCTCGCTCGGCGCGATCCACGGCGCGGGCATCGTGTCGACCGATGCCGAGCGCTTTCCTCGCGCGGTTCTCATCGAGGGGGGCTACTCATGGCCGGCGGCGAGGGCAAAGTCTTTTGCCGCAGCCGGCGGAAAGCGAATCCTGTTCGCGTGCGGCCAGAAGACTTGCAAAGGCGCCGCAGCGATACCGACGAGAGTTCTCGAGCGGGCCGGTCTCGCGGTACGCACCGTCTACGGTGGCGAAGTAGGTCACACCTACGATGGCCTGGTCGCCGAAGAGGTCGCCCACGCGTGGAGCTGGCTCGTCGAGGGGGACCCGCGTTGGGGCGAGAAACCGTGATCCGGGCGGTGGTGTTTCACGGGCTGCTCGCCGGATAGGCAGCGATCACGTTGATCTCGTACTTCGCGTACTGGTGGGCGAGGATGCTGAAATCGGGTGGGGTAATGGCGTGTTCTACGCAGCGGATGAGATCCACCGCGTTTCGTTTCTTGAGCGAGCCGCTGCGGCCGGCCCATAGGTGCAGCTTCTTGCGATCGAAGTCGACCGTCAGGACGAAGCTGACGGTGTAGGCGCTCGGCATCGGGGGGGCGCATGCCACGTTCTCGCGGATGGAACGCGCGAGCGCGTCTTCGAGGGACGTCAAATGGTCACAGCGCTCGCTGGTCACCCGACCGCCCCCTTTCGGCACGCAGCGGTTGATCTTGGGCTCCGCGAGCATCACCCTCTTGCTCACTCCTGCATCGATCGGCGCAGCGATCGGTCCCGCGGCGTCGGGACCCGCGGCGTCGCCGATCTCCGAGCGCGAGCCGGCATCGATTTCCGGCGGCGGGACCGGTTTCGGGCGGCGCCAAAGGTAGATGGGAAGCGCCACCAGCACCAGCAGCGCAATCAATCCGACGATGAGAGGACTGCGAACGGGGCGGGGACCGCCACCGCCCAAGTAGCGAACGGGCGTCGGATCGGACGGAGGAATCGTGGGCACGAAGACCTCAATCGATCAACGTGCGTCCCGGCCGCTTGGGCTCGGCCTTCACCAGGGTCACGCCGAGCTCGATGGATTCGGGCAGCATCCCAGCAACCTGCGCGGCCACTTGCTCGACGACCTGTCGCGCTTCTTCGAGCGAAGGACCCACCATGGCCACCGCGAAGCGCAGGGGCCCCGTGCGCCCCGCCACCACCGGCGAAAGCGAAAGCAGCAGCATCTCCGTGAGCTCGACGACCCGCTGCGCAGCCCTACGAAGGGCCAACATCTCCAGAATCGTGGGGCGTTCCGAGACCAGGCGGTTGGGACCGCGCAATTCGTAACGGGCAACGGTCATGGTGGCTTCCGACCAATCGGCGAACGACGCCTCGTCATCCAAGCTGCGCAAGAGGTAGGTGCGCGAGAGCAAGCCGGTCAGGCCGTCGCGCCTGGATAGAAAGCTTTTGGCCCGCAGATGGTGCAAGGACTCGGGTTGAAAGCTCACCAGCTTGAGTCGAAGCTCGCCGGTTTGAACTTCTCCGCCGTGCATGAGGGCGACTTGCCCTTTGCGCTCGTAGCTGTGATCGGCGTAGGTACCGTTCGTGCTTCCGCGATCCTCCACGATCCACGAGCCCGCCTGCCAGCGCAGCATGGCGTGGGCTCCCGAAACGGTGGCTTCGGGAACGAGGATGTCCTGGTCGCCTCTCCGGCCGAACTGCATCGTCGGTTGCATCAGGGGGAACAGCTGCCCCACCGTTTCGGCCGCATTGGTCGCGTAGGTCACCAAAAGCGCCTGCGCGCCGGGTGCAAACTGTTGTGCCGCCGAGCGCCCCAGCGGCGGACCCGGATCGAGCCGGTCGCGCGGCACTTGGATGGGGCTGGTGGTCAAGGTGGTCGGGTTGAAGAATCGAAGGTGCCGCGCCATCGGGCGCATCGCCGCGTCTTCGCTGAGGCAGCGATAGACCTGCTTCACCTCGTCGATCGACAAGCCGCTCGGAACGTCGAACATGATCTGCGACTTCATCGGCTTGGACCGCGGCTTGGAACCCGGCTCGGGCACCCGGCAGGTCCACATCTCCCAGAGCGTGAGCCCGAGCGCATACACGTCGTCTTCTGGGCTCGCGCCGCCCGATCGCAGGCGCTCGGGCGACATGTAGTTCGGCGTTCCGCCGTCGGGAGGCGCGCCGGGCCGGCGCGAGGACACGCGAGCGCGTTCTTGCGCGAATCCGAAGTCCAGAATGACCGCCTTGTCGTCGGTCACCATCACGTTGCCGGGTTTCAGATCGCCGTGCACCAATCCCTTCGCGTGAATCGCCGCTAGACCGGCGCAAACCTCGCTGGCCACCTTGCGAAACTCGTCTTGCTTGTAGCCGCCTTGCGCCTTGCGGCGCCGGATATGCGTATGCAGGGTCTGCCCGGCGATGTGCTCCATCACCAGAATGGGGCCGAACGTGCTCGGCGCCAGGTCGTGGACACGGCACACGTTCGGATGGCTGACCGACCGCGCGTGGAGAAGCTCCTGGCGCATCGCCTCGTCGTCCCCGGGCATCCGTGCCTCTTCCCGGACGATTTTCAGAGCGACCGGTTGTTGCGTGCTCCGATCGAACGCAAGAAACACCTCCCCCATCCCGCCCTTTCCGAGGCTCTGGCGAATCTCGTATCGGTCGTTGATGACCGATCCCTGACTGATCGGGGGGGTACTGCTCCTCGTGGCTTCGGACATCGATCGGTGGCCTTCTCCATCATGATGGCTCGAAGAGGGCCCGAGCTCAGGGTCGTCGATCTAGAAGCTTTCCGCAATGTTTGAGTCGGGGGGTGGGCGGAAGGCGGGGTGGGACGGCCACCCACGAACGGCGGCCGGCCAAGAGGCGCAGGGCCTGATCACGGTGGTAGAAACAAGCTCTTAGTACCGGTACTTCCAGATGAGGTCGAGCACGGAGCTTCCCCGCGTGCCGACCGTCGTTGCGATGGACCAGTTACGACGGAATCGCCAGTCGAGCGTGAGCAGTACCCGGTCGGTCTGCTCTCCGGGCATGGGGGTGCGCGTGCGATAGCTGATCTCCGCCGTCACTTTGGGGGCCAGGCGGATTTCGACCTCGGGGGTGGGGCTCTGGGCGTCGTGCGTGACGCGGGTGGTGATATCGAGCGGAGTCACGTGGGAGATGACGCGATTCACGTTCATGGTGATCGCGCTTCCCGCGACGACCACGCCCGCCGTCTCGCTTCGGCTGTCGCGTAGTTGCGGACCGGAAGGGGCACCCTGGAGCCGCTCTCCCGTTCCGCCGCCGAGCAGGGCGGCCATGATCTGCCCCTGCGGAAGAGCGGGTTGAGAACGAAAGTTCAGAACCCCCGTGCGGAGCGGCCCCACGAAGTCGGCGAAAATTCGGGTGCCATCGGGCGCGTCCCAGCGGGCGGTGACCGACACATAAGGATTGCCCGGCTCGTCGCCTTCGAACTTGGCGAAGCCGTGCTCGATCTCGAATTCCTTGCCGAAGACCTCGACGGTGCCGCTGCGAAAATCGACGGAGCCCGATACGTGGGCTTCGTCGGTGAGATCGACGACGGGCCGACCACCGAGCACGATCTCCATCGTCGATCCGCGACGTATCCGGACGTCTTCGCCGAGATAGAAGGTCACGTGCCAAGCGAGGGCTTCCCCTTCACGTTTGCGCTCGGGTGCGCCGATCAGCACTGGGGAAAGCTCTCCCTCCCGGCCGCGGACGCCGACCTTGACCTCGGGATGGGTGGCCAGCCCCTGGACGTCGCGCGAAGAAGATTCCGGCAGATCGGCGTGAAAAACCGGAACATCGAGGTCGAGCTTGACGCGATGCTCATCGGCCATCTTGGCGTGCAAGAAGAGCGTCCCCCAAGCTTCGCCGAGCGACACCCCCTCGAGGGTGAGGGGCACCGCTTCATGGCGAGCGATGCGCACCGTGCCTTCGCCGCTCTCGAACGCGAAGCCCTTCAGCCGAATCTTGCCTGCCGCGGTCAGCCGACCGGTGACGCCACTGGCGGATACATCAGAGATCTCCACCTCGCCACCTTTGCGCACCGTAATGCTTGCTCTCGCCTTGTGAAACTCCTGGCCCACTTCCGGGATCTGTAAAACACCGTCGTGCAGCGTGAAGGCGCCGTCGACCGTTTGACTGATCGCACCCTCTTCCGACTCCTGGTGCAGGTGCAGCGTGCCGTTGATACGCCCATCGAAGTACGTGAAAATGTCGCGAAAAAGGAACGGGTAGAGCGCGGCGGCGCGAAAATCGTGGCCCTCGGCGAAGAAGTCGAGTGGCTTGGCGGGGTCGATTTGGGGGCCGACCGGCGAGTTCCAACGCACGCCCGCCGAGGCGGTCGCCGAACCACCGCCGCCTTCCGGCTGCTCGAGCTTCGCGCTGGCGACGACGACTCCCTTGGCGATGCGAATAACGGCAATTCCGCGGGGAAACAGTGCCTTTTCCAGCTGGAGGTCGCGCAATTCCAATTCGGCGTTGATTTCGGGGTCCCGGTTGATGCCGCTGAACTTCAGCCTGCCGCTCGCGAGACCCGCCACTTGCGTCTCCACCAAAGCGGGTATCGCGGTCAACGGAAAGCTCACCAGCTGCGCCGAACCGCTCGCTTCCCATCGCGGCCCTTCTTGTCCGTCTCCGATCAGCCTGTCGAGAGGTGCGGTGATCTCGGTCAAAGCATCGAGCACGATGCCCTCCGGCCGGCGGGCTTGCACCCTCGCCATCGCTCTTTGCCCGTCGTAGGTGCCCTGGGCATCGAAGTCGACGGGCAGGGCGAACACGTCGGTCGACGGCTGAACGCCGTAGCCGCGGACGGTGACCGCAAGAGACGGCGAGCGAAGCGACCCCCGGAACGCCGCGATCGCCTCGAGCTCGCCTCCGACATCCGGCAGTCGAACGAATTCTGGATACGATGAGAGAGCGCGCCGGGGCATTGTTATTTGCGCGGTCACCGGCAGGCGCGCCAGGCGATCGGCCATCTCGTCGGGGTGGGCCCAGAGATCGCGGAGAGGCAGCTTGCCGAGGGTCGTGACGCCCACGAAGATTCCCTGGCGATCGACCAACCGCGCGGTCAGCTCGGCATGTTCGGTTTCGCCGTCCGCATGCAAGCCGAGCTGCACATCGACGCCGTCCGTCGAAAACACCGGGGCAGCCTTCTCTTTCGGCAGCGGCACCTTGGAAGCGATCTCGGCCCTGAGGCCGGCCGTCCACAGCAAGAGCTCGATATTCGGCGGCGGAGCCAGGTTGGCGAGCGGCGCATGATGGCGGTGGGCTTCGAGGTCTTCTCGCGACAAGACCAGCTTGGCGTGGATTTCGCCGCCCGTTCGCGCGTACCGACCGAGCAACTCGGGCAGGTCTCGGCCCACCCGATCGAGATCCACGTTCATGTTCATATCGAGGCGGCCGGTGGCGTCGGTCCACGACGAACCACGAAGCATCGGTCCCGCCAGATTGGCGTCGACGGTGGTGGCGGTCAGCGAGCCTAGCTCGCCCACCTTCACCTCGGCGCCACCGGAAAATCTGCGGTTCTCGGAGGCTGCCTCGGCCTGCGCGGTGATCCCCGAGATTCCCGCGAAGTTTCCGTCGGTGAGGTGCAGCCGCGCATGGCCGCCCTCGTTCTGGCCCTGCAGCTCGGCGTCGATATCGAAGGCCAGGTGCCCTGCCACTGGAAAACCCGGCAGAAAAATGGCCGCGAGCTTCTTCAGGTCGAGCTCGCCCGACGAGGCTTGCACCCGCACTCTCGCCGGGGAGACGCTGATCGATCCGGTGATCGGCTGACCGGCACCTTCGATCGCGATCGCTCGGAGGTCGACGCGGTCATCGGTCACCTCGATGGCGCCCACCTTGCCCGAGATCGCGACGTCGTCACGCTGCGCAGTGATCTCCAGATCTCGAAGCGCCGTGCCACCGCGGGTTCGCTCGACGGAAGCCCTGGCGGTGAACTTGGGCGCATTCTCGCCGGACACCGTCGTGGTGACGGCGAGGCGCCCGAGCGGGCCTTGTGCCGTCGCCTGCACGTCCGGGAAATACAGCGCCCCGGCGCGCAAACCCTTGCCATTGAGCGATGCCGAAAGCGTCGGGCCGGCCAGAGGGCCGCGCAGCGATCCCGTGATCTTGGCCTGCTCGAGTCCCAGCACGGGGCGGGTCACCCGTTCGAGCGTTCCGTCGACGCGTGCATCGACACGCCCTTCGACGATCCGTGCTTTGGCGTGCCATCGGGCTTGGCCATGTCCGATCGGCGCGAGCCACGGCACGCGATCCATCTCGGGCACCTGGGCGCGCCAATCGAGATCGACAACGAGCGGGCCATCGTCTTGCCCGGGGTGGAGATCGAAATCGATGTCGGCGCGCAGAGCAGGGTCACGTACGACCACCTGGCCGGAAGCGTGGGGGCCTTCGAGCGCGACGTTGACCGAGGCCGGAGGAACGTCGATGCCCTCGATGCGAAAAGGTTGCGTATCGGCCGCGATCAAGCCGGTCACGCCCAGCTCCCCTTTGACGGAGACGCTCACATGGCCCGAGGCGGAAATCTCGGTCGCCGGAGCGGTGGGGAAGATCGAGCGAAGATCGACGCGCCGAGCGTTGACCATGAGGTGCGTATGCAGGCCTTCCTCGAACCCAAGCTCGCCCTCGAAATCGGCGCTGCCGGTCCCGACCTCTGCCGTCCCCTTGGCGGCGAGATGGGGAGGAACGCCCTTCGCTTCGAAATGCACCGTCGCCTCATCCTGGAGCGGCCACGGCGCCCAGAGCGCGCGCACGGCTCCGGGGCGCGCGCGCACCGTATCGCCAGAGATCTCGAGCGTTTTGCCGTCGAGCCCGAGGCGCGCATTGAGCTGTACGTCGCCGAGGTACCCGTCGAAGGTCGTCCACAGCGACACAGCCTGCCCGGTGATCGACGGAATCTCGATACGCGTCGCGGCGGTGCCCTGCGCGGCGGCCGGCGTGATACCGCGCGCATTGACGCTGTAGCGGTTCACCACGATCTGGGTGCGGTCGGTGCCCGCGAACACCGAGCCGGTGATGTTGGCGAGATCGACGTCGAGATTGGAAATGCCGAGCACCGATCCGCGCGCGCAAGCCGTCGCCATTTCGATGCGCGGCAGCATCACGTGGACTTGCGGGCCCGGGCCGGACGACGGTGAAGAAGAAGGGCGAGGGGTGAAGGCATGGGCGAGCGACGGGATGCCTTCCGCGTCGGGCCGAATGGTGACATCGACGTGCTGCGCACGTGCGTAGGGAATGAGCACCTGGATGTCGCGACCCATGGCGAGCGTACGCGCGAGCGCGACGAGGGACGAGCGTCCCTTGAGACCGGTCACGTCGAGCACCCGCTCCCCTTCGGGATCGTAGACGGTGGCCGAAGCCCCCTCGAAGCCGCCGAAATCGACATAGTCGATATGCTCGATCACGATGCGCCCCTGGAACGTGCGGGTCAGCAGATCGCTGAGCCCCCAAGCTGCGATCCGCCGCGCGGGGGGAGTGCCGACGTGAAGCAGCACGCCGCCCGAGAGCGCCGCAACGAAGACGAGCGAGGCGCCAGCCCCCGCCAGCGTTCGCTGCAGCAGCCTTCGTCGAGCGCGTGCCATCAGAATGCCTCACCGATGCCGATGGCTATCGCCCAACCCTGATCGCTGGGCTGGTCGGCAGGATCGGGGTTCCGGTCGAGCACTTGCAACCCCGGGATCTGAAACCCGGTGTCGAGCCGGATGGGACCGACCGGCGTCTGATAGTGCAGGCCCGCGCCGCACGAGAAGTGCGGATACAGGAGCCGGATGTCGTAACGGAAGCGCGAAACGTCGCTCGCGTCGCAGAAGAGAGCCCCCTCGAGCTCGCCGATGATGGGAAAGCGCAGCTCGACGGACGCTTCCCAGAGCGACAAGCCTCCCGAGGGGAACTTGCAGGCGATATGGTCCGGATTGTTCTTGCAGAAAGTTTCGATGGCCGTCTTGCAGTCCAGGCTGTCGACGTTGTTGATGCATGCGGGCACCAGCTGAATCACGCCGGGCACGAAAATAGGTACGACTTGTTTCGGTCCCACACCTCGGTAAGCATAGCCTCGGTTGGAATTGGGGCCTCCCGAGAACAAGCCGCGAAAGAAAACCAGCTGGATGTCGTCTGGGCTCGGCACGTCGCTCTGGAGCGACTCGCCGTAATCCAGCGGAAACAGAAATCCCGTGGTAGCCCGTAGCGCCAGCGTCCATTTCTTGGCCAGCGGAATGTAACCGCGCACTTCCGGCTGTACCCGCAGGTCCCTGGGAAACAGGGTGTCGGCATTGGTGCCCCGAAAATTCGAGGTGACCGGCAGCCCCGCGAATTGGAGGTTGTTGCCGACGAAGAGGCCCACGTGTGGGCGGATGGCGTCATCGCGGAGGTCCAAATTGGTCTGGAGATCGACGTACGAGATCACGACTTTCTTGAATTCTTTCGGCAAAGATGCGGCGTACGAGAAGGGAAAACTCGTCTGGAAGTTGTAAAACAGGCTGGCGTAGAAGGGCCCGAAGGTGCGATCGAGCCCCACGCCCGAGCTGAGATCGCGGTAACCCAGAATGATGTCCGATGGCTGCTCTTCGTCGCCCCAGAGGAGAGGGACTGGATAGATGTTGAACTCACCCCGCAGGATGCCGCCGGTTCGCGCTTCGATGAAACCTGGCTGGCGCAGCTCGGCCCGGGCCCGATTCTCGAGGAGAGGTTTGGTTGGTTTTCGCAACGTGGGTAGCCGGGTTGGAAAGAGCACGACACCCGGTCGCGTATCGATCGTGAGACGCCGCAGCCCTCCCAAGAAGTTGTGATCTTCCCATCCGCCCAAGAGATGCAAATCGGTGCGGATCACATCGAGCTCGATGCCGCCGCCTGCCTTCACGGCGTGAAGCTCGCTGGGAACGAGGCGCACGTTGACCGGCACGGTCCTCGACGTCGACCCCGTCAGAACCGGCGTCACCTCCACGTCGGAGAAGACGCCGAGGGCCAGAATCGCCCGGCGCGCCGATTCGAGTTTGCTCGTCGAATAGAGCTCCCCTTCCGACAGATCGAGCGCCCGGCGCACCGGTTTTTCCGGTAAATCGCCGAGCCCGGTGACGGTCAGCTTCCCGATGCGCGCCGTCTCACCCGGCGTGACCATGAGCACGACGTCGGCGACGTGGCGGTTCAAGTCGACTTCGGCGCCCCCTTTGACCTGAGCGAAGGCATAGCCGCGATCGCCGAGTGCGCGGATGAGGTCGTCTTGTGCCGCCTCGTATTCACCCTCGTCGAAAGGCTTGCCACTCTGAAGATGTTTGCGAACGGCGGCGAGCACCGCGGCCGAAGTGTCGAGCGGGAGCGCGGTGATTCCGCCGAGTCGCACGTCACCGACATCGACCGGGCGACCTTCCTCCACCACGATGGTGACCTTCACGTGGCCGTCTTTGGTTCGCTCGACGCGCCCCGCGCGCACGTGGGCCTCGTAATAACCGCGCGCCCGGTAGATCCGCTCGATGCGCGCCAGGTCGCGTTCCAGGACGTAACGATCGAAAAGCTCGTAGTCGAATACGAAGCCACGAACCACACCGAGGAACTTGGGGCTGCTCGCCGTGGCGATCTTTCCCTCGATGTCCGATTCGGGCACCTTGCGCTCGTCCTCGGCGTCGACGCGCTCGATATCCACGCTGTCGATCGCGTATCGCCCCGCTGGCAGGCGGGCGCATCCAGCGCCGATCAGCAGAAGCAACGAGCTCAGCCATAGAAACCGACCCCACGCGCTCCACCTCTTCGTCAAGGGATCGTGGTCGGTCATGGATGAAGTGAAGGCGTGGTCCTAAGTAGCACTATTGCGTCGCGATCGGGCTTTGCCGAAAGCCAGGTCCGCCTGTTCGGTCACTACGTTCGTAGACGATGGCTCCTCCGATGCAACGATCTGCTAGCCCAACTGGGTCAGATCTTGGCTATGACAGATCACGATCCGCAATTTCCGCGGGGTGGCCACATGACTTACGGCGAGGCCGTCGGAGTTGTGCCTCAGCACGGAAGAGCCGCAAGGCCTCGCCTCCGCGGCTTCGCCGAAAGCCAGTTCCGCCTGTTCGGTCAGTACTTTCGTGGGACTATGGCTGCTCCGATGCAACGATCTGGTAGCGAGGATCTGACCCAGTAATGCTAGGGAGGATCGACACAGTGATGCTGGACGAAAATTGAAGAGTGGCCGTAGGATGACCCGAAATTCGGCCACCGACACACCTCTTTGTTGTAGGAAGGCGGCGAGGTCATCGACATGAGACACCCTGGCATGGCACCACCTGGCAAAGGAGATAGACGAGGCGCGCTGAGAACCATTGTATTGGGAGGCTCCGCCGTCTTCGTGGCTGGCGCCGCCGGTCCGGCGCTGAGAGTGGCCATGGCGCCCGCGTTCGACAGCTCTCGTACCGAAGCGCGCTGGTTGAGAATTGCACGTCTTTCGGACCTCAAGGACGGCGAACCCAAGCGCGTCCCGGTCATTTCGGACACCACCGACGCTTGGACCAAATACGCGCGCGAGAACCTCGGCGCGGTGTGGTTGCTGCGCGATCGGGACGAAGTGCGCGCTCTCTCCGTCACCTGCCCCCACCTCGGCTGCGGGATCGAGAAGGTGAACAAGGGGTTCGGCTGTCCCTGCCACACGTCCGCTTTCGACCCTTCCGGTAAACGTGTGTCGGGACCCTCTCCCCGAGACATGGACGCATTGGAGACGCGCGTCATCGGCGACGGTGCCGAGCGTTCGATCGAAGTTCGCTTCAAGAAATTCCGCCAGGGCGTCCCGGATCGTGAGGAGATCGGATGAGTTGGCTTTCGCGAATGGGTGACTGGCTCGACACTCGCACCAGTTACCGCACGTTCCTGGCGCACGCGCTCGACGAGCCGGTGCCGGGCGGCGCCCGCTGGGCCTACATATGGGGCAGTGTTTTGGTCGGCTGTATGACGCTGCAGGCGATCACCGGTTGGGCGATGATGGCCTACTACGCGCCGTCGGCGACGACGGCATGGGCCAGCGTCGAACATCTGAGCTATTGCGTGTCCGGCGGTTGGCTCGTACGAGGGCTCCATCATTTCGGCGCGCAAGCGATGGTGGTCGTGGTTGGCCTGCACCTCGCACAGGTTGCCATCTTCGGCGCCTACAAAGCCCCGCGCGAAGTCAACTGGTGGCTCGGGCTCGGCCTTCTCGGCATCACCCTCGGCTTCTCGCTGACGGGCTACCTCTTGCCCTGGGATCAGAAGGGCTATTGGGCCACGCGGGTCGCCACCAACATCGCGGGGACCGTGCCGCTCGTCGGCAGATTCGTTCAATCGCTGCTTCAGGGCGGACCCGAATACGGAAGCCTGACGTTGACGCGCTTCTATACGCTGCACGTGGGACTCTTCCCCGCACTGCTCGCGCTGCTCTTGGTCCTGCACCTGCTCCTTTTTCGCAAGCACGGTGTGACGCCTGGCGCCCGAGCGAACATGTTCAAAGTCGACCGGTTCTATCCGGCGCAGCTCGCCAAAGACGTGGGCGGCGTTCTTTTGATGCTCGTCGTCGTGGCGGTGCTCGCATTCCGCGAACACGGCGCGCCGCTCGACGCACCGGCCGATCCCGCGAGCGACTACCCGGCGCGCCCGGAGTGGTACTTCCTCTCGCTCTTTCAAATGTTGAAGTACTTCGAGGGGCGCCTCGAAGTCGTGGGCTCGGTGCTCATTCCGGGCATCGCGGTTGCCTACCTGGCCCTTCTTCCGCTCATCGATCGAGCTTCCAGCCGCGCGCTCCGCTCCCGCTTTCTCTATCTCGTGCCTCTCTTCGCCATGGGGGGCGCCATCGTCGCGCTCACCGTGATGTCGGTGCGCGCCGATCGACGCGACGAGGCATTCCAGAAAGCACGCGTGCTGGCGGGCAAGAGGTCGGAGGCCGCGATGACGCTGGCGAAATGCGGGCTCATACCTCCCGATGGTCCACTCGCGATGCTCCGCCGCGATCCGGAGACGCGCGGCACCGCTCTTTTCCAAGAGCACTGCGCGAGTTGCCATCGCCTGGGCGAGCTCGGTCCCACCCCGCAAAAGGCGACGGCGCCGGATTTGACCGGATGGGGAACGGCCGAGTGGGCCATGTCCATGCTCGAAGACCCCGACGCTGCCCAGCGGTTTGGCCAGACGTCGTACAAGGGTGAGATGATCTCGCTCGTCAAGCCGCCCGCCGATCCGAAGAAGGCCAAAACGTTCAAGCCCATGCCCGAAGCGGATCGCAAGCTCATCGTCGCGTTTTTGGCGGGGGAGGCCGCGGAGGCGAAAGACCCGCAGCACGACGCGCAGGGGGCCAAGCTCATCGCGCAGCGGTGCACGGCCTGTCACTTGTTCCGAGGCCAGACTGACGACGACGACAGCGCGGGGCCGGAGCTCGCCGGCTGGGGCAGCCTCGCCTGGACGCGCGCCCACATCGCCAATCCCGGAACCAACACGACCTACCGCGCCGACGCCATGAACCCCGAACGCAAGGGGCACATGCCGCGCTTCGACGACAAGCTGGAGCCCGACGACGTGAACCTGCTCGCCGCGTGGGTTCGTAAGAAAGCCCGCGGCGGCAAGTAGAGAAGTCTACTTCTTCTCGGCTTCCTTCTTCGCGGGCGGGCCACCCTTCATGCCCGGAAGCGACCCCGGCTCGGGCGGCGGCTCGATGTAGTTGAGCTTCGCGTAGGTCATGATTCCGTGAGCGGGATCGGTCTCGACGCCGCTCGTCGACTTGCTGAACGCCGCGCCGAAGTTGCCGGTCACCGTCACCTTGCCGCCGACGTTCGGAACGGGGTTGGGCAAATCGACCGCCCAGAACTCGTCCTTCACCGGCTCGACCTCTTTCTTGGCCCCGCCGTACTTCTCGACGGCGTCGTACACTTGCGCGAAGTTCGAGGCCCAGCCCATCACCTTGATGGCGTTCTTCTCGTCGCCTTTTTCGTCGGCAATCCAGAACGCGGGAATCGGGGCCTTGCAGTCCTCTTTGTCCCCTTTGCCCGTCTTGTGGACGGCGCAGGCCGGCGCATCGGCGAGGTTCGTTTTGACGATGTAGCCAGTGATGCTGAGGTCCTTGCCGTTGACTTCGGAGTTGTGCACCCGGCTGCGCAAGTGGTGCATCGCCCCGTAAACCGTGTAGGAGTCGCCCGCCTTGATGGCTTTGGTGGGCAGGGTGGGCACAGCCGGCAGGTTGGCCCGGCGCCCACTGAAAGCAGGCGACGGTTTATAGGGATCGTCGTTTTGGCTGCATCCCGCGAAGGCCGCAGCCAGCGCGAGAGGGACGGCACAGGCGATCATGGGAGCGGCAGCGCGGACTCGTGTCCTCATTGATTTTCTCCAGCGGGTGGTGCGTCCCGTGCTCTCGAGCAGGCGCGACCAGGCCCCGCTCCGGCAAGGTGGTACCCAAAGGGCTAACATGCGCCTCGCCAGCATCGCAAGACCCACCGGCAGGATCCGCTCGATTTGCCGCATTTTCTGCCGGTGACCGCCCTGACGCGGCCGGCCGCCACCGGACGATCGGCCACCATTTCGGCAGCCGCCCTCTTGTGCGGTCTTTTCGGGCTCGAGCCATGCGGAGCCCGACCGAGGTCGCTCCCGATGACGTTTCAGTCACGCAAGTCCCCGCACTAGTACTAGATTCTTGGCCGTGGCTCGGGATCTGATTCTTGGGGCGCCGTACGAGAGTTCGAAGGTTCTCACGATGATCCTCGCGGGCGGTGAGGGCAAGCGGATGGGGCCGCTCACGCTCGACCGAGCGAAGCCAGCGGTGCCGTTCGGCGGTCGGTATCGCGTGATCGACATCATCCTCTCGAACTTCGTCAACTCGGGACTGTTTCGCATCAAGATTCTCACCCAGTACAAGAGCGCGTCGCTCGAAGAGCACGTCGCGCGAGGATGGCGTCTGTCCTCCATGCTCGATAATTTCATCGAGACGATTCCTGCTCAGCAGCGCACGGGAAAAAGCTGGTTTCGCGGTTCGGCCGACGCCGTGTATCAAACCCAGCACGTCATCACCGACGAAAGCCCCGATCACGTTTGCATCTTCGGAGGCGATCACGTCTTCAAAATGGACATCCGTCAGATGCTGGCGAGCCACCTCGCCACCGACGCGGACCTGACGGTTGCCGCGATCCCGGTGCCGCGGGAAGAAGCGCGCGCCTTCGGCGTCATCCAGAGCGACGCCGAAGGACGCATCATCGCCTTTCACGAAAAACCGTCGGATCCCCCGGCCATGCCCGGGCAGCCGCACATGTCGCTGGCGTCGATGGGCAATTACGTCTTCAAGACCGGAGCACTGATGGAGGAGCTCGGCAAGGACGTCGCCAACGAAGCCTCCAATCACGACTTCGGGCGCGACGTGGTTCCCGCGTGCGTGCTCGCCGGCCGCCGCGTGTTCGTCTACGACTTTGCGACCAACATCGTGCCCGGCGAGGGGGAGCGCGAGCGGGGCTACTGGCGCGACATCGGAACCGTGGACGCGTATTGGGCGGCGCAGATGGATCTCGTCGAGATTCACCCGATGTTCAATCTCTACAATGGCCGCTGGCCGCTTCGCACCGGGATCAGCCATGACCCACCGGCGAAGTTCGTTTTCCGCGACGAAGCGGCGGCGCGCGTAGGCGTGGCCACCGACAGCCTGGTATCCGACGGGTGCATCATTTCCGGCGGCCGCATCCACCGCAGCGTTCTCTCGCAACGCGTGCGCATCAACTCGTTCAGCGAGGTCGAGGAGTCGATCTTGTTCGAAAACGTCAACATCGGTCGCTACGCCCGCATCCGCCGCTGCATCATCGACAAAGACGTCGACATCCCTCAGGGAACATCCATCGGCTATGATCCGGACGATGACCGCCGCCGCTTCTTCGTGAGCGAGCACGGCATTGTCGTCATTCCCAAGCGTGCCAAGCTCGGACAGACTTGAGCCGCCTGCCATGGTGCCCGAGGTCGGAGTATCCCAATCGGGCCGAACGGTCGTCGTGGGTGACGTGCACGGATGCAGCGACGAGCTCGAGCGGCTCCTGGAGCTCGTCCAGTTCGAGGACGGTGACGCGCTCTATTTCTTGGGCGACATGCTCTCGCGCGGTCCGGATCCCGAAGCGGTCCTCGCACTGTTTCGACGCACCCGTGCGCGCGGCGTGCGCGGCAACCATGACGACGCTCTCCTCCGCTGGCACGCTCGACGACGCGAAGGCGGTCCGGAGCTGCATTTGGGCCGCGCCAATCAGAAGCTCGCCCTTCAGCTCGAACCCGCCGACTGGGAAGCGCTCGAATCGCTGGCGCTCTACATCGAGCTGCCGAGCCATGATCTTGTCCTGGTCCACGCCGGCCTGATACCCGGAATCGCCCTGGAAGCACAGCCGCTCGAAGCGTTGCTCTCGATGCGCTACCTCGGCCCGAACAACGAACCTATCGAGAAGGGGGGTTCCATCCTGTGGGGGGCGCGGTACGTGGGTCCGCCCCACGTCCTCTTCGGGCACAACGCCGGACGCGAGGTGCAGCTGCACGAATGGGCGACCGGAATCGACACCGGCGCCGTCTACGGCCAGCGCTTGACGGCAGTCGTTCTCGATCCCGGCGCAAAGATGCCTCCCATCGAACGCCGGTCGGAAGTCCTGTTCTCGGTCCCCTCCCGAGCGCGTTATTACGTGCCACGCTGACGATGATTCAGGTCGAGAATCTCACCAAAGTGTACGATTCGCTCTCCGCGGTGTCCGATTTGACGTTCACTGTCGGGCCCGGTGAAGTGCTCGGGTTGGTCGGTCCCAATGGCGCGGGCAAGACCACGACCCTGCGCAGCATCGCCGGTATCGTGCGGCCGACGAACGGCACGATCACGATCGGCGGTCACGATCTTTCGCGCGCCCCGGTCGAGGCCAAACGCCTGCTCGCGTTCATGCCCGACGAGCCGCACCTGTTCGAGCATTTGACGGTGGAAGAGCACCTGCAGTTCACCGCCCGGATTTATCAACTGGGCGACGTCGGATCACGGGCGACTGCGCTCCTCGTCGAGCTCGAGCTCGCCGAAAAATCTCGCGCCCTGCCGGGCGAGCTTTCCCGCGGGATGAAGCAGAAGCTCGCCATCGCCTGCGGGCTCTTGCACGAGCCTCGCGCGCTTCTCTTCGACGAGCCGCTGACCGGCCTCGATCCGGCGGGCATCCGAAAGATGAAACGAACGATCGTCGCGCGAGCACGCGCAGGCGCGAGCGTGATTCTCTCGTCTCATCTGCTCCACCTGGTCGAGGAGATTTGCAGCCGCGTCCTCGTGGTTCAAAGGGGCAGGAAAGTGGCTTGGGGCACGATCCAGGAAATCCTCTATAGTCGGCCGGAGCTAGCCGGCCGCAGCCTGGAAGAAGTCTTCCTGGCCCTCACCGGAGACAGCTCCTGATTCGCGCCGTCGGCTTTTTGATCAGCCGCTCGCTCGTCAACGCGACGCGGCGGCGGCTCCGGCGGCTGAAGGAACCGCGCTACCTCATCGGTGCGGTTTTCGGACTGCTCTATTTCTATTCGATTTTCGCGAGGCAGAAGTGGCAGCACGCGCCCGACCCACGCGGGGGCATCATGGAGCCCTTTTTCGGGGAGGTCGCCGGCATCGGGATCCTGATGGTCGTGCTCTTCAATCTTGCATTCGGTCGCTCCGATGCGCCGCTCCGCTACAGCGAAGCGGAAGTCGATCTGCTCTTTCCGGCGCCGCTCACGCGACGCCAACTCGTCAACTACAAGTTGCTGGTCGTGCAGCCAGCTCTCGTTTTCACGGCCGCCATTTCGGCGCTACTCGGATCCGGTGTTGCCACCGTGGGCGCGGTCGTCCCCCGCGCCGTCGGAGCGTGGATCGTGTACACCACGCTCCACCTTCATTTCACGGCCATGGCGTTTGCACGCGTCAATCTCGCCGAGCACGGCCTCACCGGCCTGCGGCGCCGTTTCGTTTTCGTGGGGGTGGCGGCGATCGTCGTCGCCTTCGTTGCGCGGGCTGGGTGGACCTCGTTCGGCCGCATGATCGACGCCTTCGCTGCGGGCGCGGAGGTTCGTCGAGCCGCGCTCGACGAGCTCACGAGCTCGAGCACGCTCCGGGCCGTGCTCTTCCTCCCGCGAACGCTGGTCGGACCCGCCGTTGCGCCGACATTCGGCGCTTTCCTCAGGCAGCTGCCGGGGGCGCTGGCGATTGCCGGCTTGCACTACGCATGGGTGCTCTCTTCGGCCGTAGCCTTCGAAGAGATAGCCGCGGAAGCTGCCAGCCGGCGCGCCCGTGCTCGCGCGAGAGGCCCCGGCGGGCAGGTGATGGCCGGCACCGCCGGCTCGCGTCGCACCATCGCGCGCCTCTCTCCCGCGGGATCTCCGCTCGCCGCCATCGCTTGGAAAAACCTGACCGGCTTCGTGCGCGGATCGCGGGTCACCATCCGCACGATCGTTTTTCTCGCGATCGTCGTCATCAGCTTCGGGATGAGCTTCGGCTTGAAGGGCAAACGAGAGAGCATCGCGGCGCTGGTGGCAGCTTGCCTCTTTTTCGCCACCGGATTGCTCACGGTGCTCGGACCGCTCGTGGTCAGGCTCGACCTTCGCGAGGACCTCGTGATGCTCGATGTGCTCAAGGTCTATCCGCTGCGGGGTGCCGAAATCGTCGCTGGCGAGGTTCTGGGATCGCTGGCCGTCCTCTCGTCGCTTACCCTGACTTGCTTGATCGGTGGCTACGTCGCGCTGGCGCTTCCTTCGCGCGTCCAGCTATTCGCCCCGAATTTCTCCATTTTTTTGGCGGTGCTCATCCTGACCGCACCGGTTCAGCTGGTGCTGATCCTCATCCAGAACGCGGCGGCCATGCTCTTTCCGGCCTGGGTCTCCTTCGGGCCGGACCGCGCGACGGGCATCGAGGCCTTTGGTCAACGACTCGTTTTCATGGTCGGATCCATGATCGCGGCCACGATCCTGGTTGCTCCTGCCGCGGCACTGGCTGGCCTGGCTTTCGCCCTCTTGGGTGGGGTCACCGGAGCGCTGTCTTGGATCGTAGCGGCGCTGCTCGCCGCGGCGATCCTCTGCGCCGAAGCAGGGGCTGCCATCCTCTACCTCGGTCGGCTCTTCGAGCGCCTCGACCCTACGACGGCAGGCATCGCGTGAACGCGCCAGCGACTCGCTACCCCTTGGTAATCGTCGATGTTCCCATCGACGACGCCGACGAAGCGGTGGCGATCGCATTCGAGCTCGGCGCCGAAGGCGTAGAGCAACGCGACGAAAGCACGCTGCTGACCGGACCCGCCGCCGGGATGGCCACGCTGGTCATCAGCTTCGCCGACCCGGATCTCGCCAAAGCAGCCATGGCCGAGCTCGATCCCTCTTGGCATCCGAGGCTCTCCGAAATCGTCGGCGACAGTTGGCGGGACGAATGGAAGAAGCACTTCTTGCCGTTCCGCTTGACCGATCGCATCACCATTCGTCCGCCGTGGGAAGCCTACGAACCGCGCGGACCATCGGAAATCGTGCTCGAGCTCGAACCGGGGCGCGCGTTCGGCACCGGCCTACACGCGACGACGGCCCTCGTCGCGCGCGCCCTGGAAGCGCACCGGGACGAGCTCCAGAAGGCCGTGATCCTCGATGTCGGAACGGGCAGCGGCATCCTCGCGCTCGTGGCTCTCGCCCTCGGTGCAGCCCGCGCACGCGCGATCGACACGGATTCCGATGCCGTGGCGGTCACCCTCGAAAACGCACGGCGCAACGCCCTCGAGTCGCGCATCGAAGCCGACACCTGCCCTGTTTCGGCGATCACCGAGACCTTCGACTTCGTCACCGCGAACATCGAGGCCCGCATCCTCGTGGGCATGGCAGCCGACCTCGAGGCGCGCCTTCGTCCCGGCGCCATCCTCATTCTCTCAGGCATCCTCGGCGATCAAGCCGACGCCCCACGCGAAGCGTTCTCGTCGCTGGAGCTCATCGAGGCTCCCAAGCAAGACGAATGGGTGGCTCTCGTTCTCCGCGTCCACTCCGATGGGCCAAACCCACCCTAAAAGCTCGCCTTCATATAAAAAAATCACCCACCAACGTTCGACGCAGAGGCCTGGCTCATTTTCCGCGATCTCGCCTCCTCGACCGGGACATATCCCGGAGCTGAAGCCATGCGAGCGACTCCGGCAACCGCGTTGTTCACTGCATCCCTTGCGGCAGTTGCTTGCGGCACGGGGGGCGACCATCGACAGCTGGGTCCCGATTCTTTCGACGGCGGTGCGCCGCCCGACGGAGCGATCGACCCGGGGCTCGGCGACAGCGGCGGATCGATCTTCGTCGACGGCGATCAACCGGTGAAGCCACCGATCGGCAACCGTGCCTTCTCTCAAGGGAACGTTCCCGCCGACGCCGACCGGCTTTTCAAGGCCGCCACTCCTGCCTCCGGGCCGGGGCCCGCGCTCATTTACCCGGCCGCCGAAACCATGTTTCCCCCGAACGTCGCTCACATTCTTTTCCAGTGGAAAGTAGCTTCGGGCAGTGTTTTTCATCTCCGCTTCGAGACCAGCAAGGGGGTCCTCGACATCTATACGGATGGGCAACACGAAACGTGCGCAAAAGCGGAGACCGGAGCCAGCTGCTGGGAATCCGCTGCCGACACACTTTTGCCCTACCTCGACGCGGCCGCGGGCAGCACGATGAAGCTTCAGATCGAAGCGCTCGATCCGAACGCGCCCGACAAGCTGTGGCAGTCACCTTCGTATTCGCTTCACATCGGCCCCAAGCGCGTGGGAGGCGCGATCTACTATTGGTCGACCACGGCGCAGGGGGTGCGGCGGGGAACCCTCGACGGTCGCCCGCCCGCCAATTACCTCACCCCGAGCCAAGCAAAGGGGCAATGTGTTGCCTGCCACACGCTGTCCCGCTCCGGCAAGCGTCTCAGCGTCGCCTTTCCGGGTGATTTGTTGGGGTTGGTCGACGTCGTGGAGACCGTCCCACCGCCGGTGACGTTCGGCCCCGCCTCCCAGGGTTTTCCGGGCCAGAACATCGCCGCGTCTTGGGCGACCTTCAGCCCCGACGACTCGAAGCTCGCCGTCGCCGGACAAGGCCTGCTCACCGTGCGAAATGCGCGGACCGCCGAGGTGATCGCCGGTCCTCTCGAGCTGCCCGCTGGGACGACGGGAAGCATGCCCGACTGGGCGCCGGACGGAAAACACCTGGTTTTCGCCGCCTCGATCGACGCACCCATCGACCGCCTAGCGCGCCATCTACAAGGCTCTTCGATCGCGTGGCTCACGGCCGACGGCATGGGCTTCGCGGGCTTCGAATCGATCGCCAAGTCGCGGGGCATCGTCGCGACCTGCGTGGGAAAAGAGAGCTACGCGAACCCGATGTTCAGCCCCGACAGTCGCTGGCTCGCCTTTTCGCGAGGCGATTGCGAAAGCGAGGGGGACCCGAGCTCGGAGATCATCCTCGCGCCAGCGCAGCCCAACGCGCCGCAAAACCATCTCCCCCTGGCCAACACGCAGGTCGGTCCCCAGCGGGTCACGCGATTGCAAAACGGCATGCCGACCTGGGCCCCGACCGGCGATGGCACCATCGCCTGGGTCGCGTTCACCAGCACGCGCGACTACGGTGCCGTACTCACCGAAGGCTCGAAAGTCGGAGCGCGAGTGCGCCAGCTGTGGGTCGCGGCCATCGACCTCAGCAAAGCCTCGAGCGGCGACCCGAGCTACCCCGCGTTCCGTCTACCCGCGCAGGACCTCACGGAAAACAACCACCGCCCATTCTGGACGGTGGATGTTCTCCCTCCCGATTGGAAGCCGCCCGACATCAAGTGAGGCCGAGGCGAAGCCGGACCAGAGCGAACGCGTCGCCCCGGTCCGGCACTTTGCTCATTTCGGAATCAGGTTGTAGCAGGTGCAGCCCGTACCGCCGCACGCCGTGTTATTCGGCCCGAGGCAGGTGATGCCAGAGCAGCAATCGGCGCCCGTTGTGCACGCCTGACCATAGAGCGCGCAGCTGCCGGCATCCGGAGTGGACGGCGGCGTCCCGCACGTTCCCGTCGTCGCCCCCGGCAGCTTCACGCACAGGAAGCCGGGGCAGCAGTCTCCATCGATCGTGCAGCTCTCACCCGGGTTGCGGCACACCGGCCCGGCATCCGGCGGCGTGGCGCAGATGAGTTTACCGGTGGAGTCCGGTATGCACGGCACGCTGTTACAGCAGTCAGCCTGCGAAGCGCATGTTTCGCCGGGCATGCGACAATCCGCGCCGAGCCCGTAGCAACGAGGGACGCCGAGGGCGTCGATCTGACACACGCCGGAGTTGCCGACCGCCGCGCAACAGTCGTTACGCGCAGAGGAGATGCTGCAGGCGTAATCTTGGTAATGGCACACGTTGCCTTCGGGGTTGCACCCCGTCGGGTTACGACAGATGCCGATGGATGTT
>Ga0137375_10001064_pt1 | contig 31332 bp, 17 predicted proteins | sample SagtaG_24_FD_104936 | JGI IMG/M metagenome (GOLD analysis project Ga0137375, IMG submission 104936) | Vadose zone soil microbial communities from Sagehorn Ranch, Mendocino, California, USA - Sage1_R_113_16 metaG | ecosystem: Environmental > Terrestrial > Soil > Vadose zone | place: USA... | reverse complement strand
GCCGCGACGCCCTGGCCAGCCTCGCTCCGCAACACCGAGAAATTCGCCTGTTCGGTCAGTTTAAGTGGGCCTATGGCCGCTCCGATGATCGATCTGGTAGCGAAAATCTGCGGCAGTAGTGCTAGTTGATGGCGCCGACGCAAGTGATCCCATCATCGCCTGCACACTAGGCGCTCGTATCTAGGCCGATTGCCTGATCGCGAGGCTAGGGCAAAGGCGCCCCACCCACAAGGCTGACGACGGTGTAGGTGACGCGACCGGGCCGCCCTGCCTACTCGAGCGTGGCCTCGACCAACTGGACGCTTCCCGCGTAAGCGCTCACGGGGTGCGAATAGCTGATGAGCAGGAGCTCGCCGCAGTTTTTGGAGAACGCTGCATGCTCGACGGCTCCGAAGTCTCCCGACTCATGCGAGTCGAACGCGAGCTCAGGCGCGGTCCAAGGCCCCTCGGGCCGCGGCGCCGTCCGAACGACAATCCGGGAACTGAAAGGTTCGCTGTAGACCGCGAGCAAACTTCCGAGATGGGCATTCTGCGAGACCGATATTGCGCCGCCCACGTTCTCGAGCACGACGCTACCGCCTGCCAAGTCGGAGATCCATTTCGAACCGGAATCCGAATCGGAAAAGGTCGACCATGCGTCGTGACGGTCGATGGTGGCGAGCGGAGCGCGGGCGACTGTGCAACCGTTGGAACCGTTGCAAGCATAGAGATGGAGATAATCGTCGAACACGATGCCCCCCAACAAAAAGAGCGGTTCGGGCGCATTAAACAGGTACTGCGCATCGCGGGTCGCGGTGATGGCGCCGTCGCGCAGACGGGCGATCCCGCCGGCGATCCGCGTCCAGTTGAGGTCGGGGCGGACCAAATATTTGCCATAGAAGACGATCGCATCCGTTCCGCTGCTCGCGGCGGTGATGCTTTGAGGTAGGATCCAAATTTGAGCGTCGCCGCTATCGCCAGTATTGAAGGCGGTCTCCTCGGCGGTGAGTGGAATCAATGGTTTCGGCACCGACAACGAGTCGAGCGACTCGAGAAGGTGCACCGGATCTCCGAGCGTGCTCTCGGCTGCAGTCGACGACAAGAACCTCACGCCATCGGCCGACGTGACGCCGAGAAGCGCGCCGCCGAATGCCCATACTGCCCTGCTACCGAGAGCGAGCGAGGCGGTGACGTTGCGCTGCAGCACGGCGGGCGGTTGGGTCTGGACGCCGAGGGTGCGAACACCCACCACGCGCGCCGCCTTGGGGGCAGCCACTTCGCACCTGCTGCCCGCGTCGGACATGGCATGCGGGGCATCGGAAGCCGGCGCGCCGTCGGAGACTCGACTCGCGTCCCAATGTTCGGGGTTCTCGATGCCGGCGAGCTGGTTGCAGGCGCAAAGCGCGCAGGCAAGACACGCGAGCCGCACGAATCTGAGGCAAACTCCAGGCATGGGCTCAGCAGCACGGAACGACAGAAAAGCTCATCGTGCCCAGCATACCTCCGGTTCTCGCCGGCGCCACGACTACGCGGGGCGCCCGAGCCGTCCGCGCCCCGCGGGCCAACTCACTCGCGCTCTTTCGCCGGCGCCGGCGAGCCTCGCGGGCAGCCGGGGAACCCGTTCGTGGCGCACGAGGGCACGCAGCGCGATGGCATCGAAGGGAGCTCGAACCTTGGCGTCATTGTCGAAGTACACGTAAACGTCGCGACGGAGCGCGCGCGTGGCCGGAGCGCCGGGTGCCGCGAGAACGGCGCTCTCGAGCTCGCGTCCCTCGCCCCATACCTGCACGCGCAGAGCCCATCGCTCGAGCGCCCGCGGTCCGTAACCGCTTTCGTAGAGTTTGCGATGGCCGTGCAGCCGCACGTGGACCCGCAGGCGGGCCGAGGGCCGCGCCGAGACATGGACCCGCAGGCGGGCCGAAGGCCGCGCCGAGTCATGGACCCGCAGGCGGGCCGAAGGCCGCGCCGAGTCATGGACCCGCTGCGACCAACGTCCGACCGTATTCTTACGATTGTTCGGATGGGAGGCGGCGCGACCGGCTTCCACCGCTGCCATCGACTTCGCGAAGCACGTGCTGCAAGTTCAGCTCGAGATCTTGCTTCATGATCCGAAGCATGCTCTGCCACTCGGAGCCGGTGGTTGTAAGCTCGATCGAGCACTCCCGTTGCAAATTCACGAGGACCTGCCGGCGAATGAGGACCAGCCAGCGCGCGGCGGTCGCCCGGTGCACACGGTAGATTCGGCCGATTGCATCGATGCCGAGGCTATCGACGAACGAGAGCCGCAGAAGCGTCTTGTCACGCGCGTCGAGGGCGTGGAAACTTCGCTCGAGCGCGCGCTGGAACGTGCCGCCGTAGCGCTTGCGGATGGCCAAGAGCTCGGGGTTCACGCCGTCCCCCATCAGGGCTCCCAGAGCATCGAGGTCGGCGCTCTGGCTCTTGGTCGGGGCCGCGAAACGCAGCCCCACGCGGATGGCGCTGGTCCGGACCCATGCTCCCAACGGGCCACAACCGCTGTATTGCCCGATGCGCGGTGTTTCGCCCACGAGCAGACGAATGCGTAATTCTTGCCGCAACTCGTCGAGTTTGTCGTCATTCAGATTGAGGCAGCGGACGTACCTTGGGACGAGGGGGAGGAACGTGCGGTCGAAGTGCGCCAGCGCAGAAGCATCTCTTTCGGCGCAGGCCCAGGCGAGGTAAAGGTCGCCCGGTCGCGCTGCGAGATCTTCGGGCCGCACGCCGAGCTCCGCCACACGCCGCGCAAATACCGCCTCGGCGAGCCTCACCCCCGGCCAGAACAGCCGACCGCGCTCGTACGGCGAAGGCGAGGCGCTACTTTGAGTTGCCATGGGCAGCCAAGATCGGTCGGTGGGTGATCGAACCCCTCACCCCTTGACGGCCGCCGCCGTACTCTGTCGCACGATGATCGCCCGAGACCGCGGGAGCCATGCACCCGGAGCCGTGTCGGGGGGGCAGCTCATGACGCGTTGCCGGCCGTTAAGTGGATCCGCTTGCAAATCTTTCGCTGGAGGTCCTAGTATCCCACGATTCTTGTACATACGTGGCCTTCGACCCGAAGAGGGCCGCGGGCGGGAGACGGTGAAGATGAAATATCTTGCGAGCGGAACATTGGCGGCGATGTCGCTGGCCGGGGTGCTGTTCTTAGCGTGTGGATCGGACAAAACGGGCGACGGGCGAGTCAGCCAGCGCGGTGAGTCGTGTCAGTCGAGCGGCGACTGCGAACCGGGGCTCGTTTGCGTGAGAAACACCTGCTCCGTCGGCAGCTACAGCCTGACACCGACGGGAAAGCAGTGCGTTCTCTCCTCCTGTCACGAGCCCATCGACTGTTGCCCCACGCCTCCCCCGAGCTGTCCTTTTCTGCTGCAGCAGTGCGAGGGGGGGATCACCTTCGACTGCCAGACGTACCAAACTCAGTGCCTGTGCGACGGCTCCAGGTTCACATGCGAAAGCGGCAAGTGCGCGCAAGCGTGTATGCCGGCCACGGCGGTAACCTCCGACACCTGTAAGCTACTGGGTGCGGGCTTTTCGTGCGTGGGGGGCAGGTGCGTCGAATGCACTCAAGACGCCGAGTGTCCGATGGTCACCAACGTGGCGAGGGTGTGCAGAGAGAACAAATGCCAGATCAAGTGCACGAAAGAGACCGATTGCGATCCTTTCTACGATTGCGACACTGCGACCTCGACGTGCTTCTACGTGGGCTGCCAGACCAACCTCGAGTGCATCGCCAAAACGGGAAATCCTCTCGCGGTCTGCAATGCGACCAAGTGCGACGTTCCCTGCCAATCGGATCCGGAGTGCCTCGCCACCATCTCCATCAATCCCAATACGGGCGTGATGGGTGGCCTTCAGGTCTGCATCGATGCTCACTGCGTCGACGTAGGCTGCGACTCGGACGACCAGTGTCGCATCCTCAATCATATTCTCGGAGGAAGCAAAACGACGGCCGAATGCCGGGAAGTCCCCGCGCCGTAGTGCCCTTTTGCCACGATTCGGTCGCCATTCGATCCCGCGGGAGCGTGAACGCTGTCGCTGTTGCCGTCGAACGCTATAGCAGCTGCAGCTGATCGAAGAGCGACGCATTCCTTGTCTATCCATCGATACGACGACTGACTGGTTGCGCCTTCCGCTCGACAGCGTCAGGCGTCAGCGGCCACGTCGACGACCACGAAAAATCGCTCGGGATGCGGCTGGCCTGCCTTGCGGCGGTTCGATGCCGAACTCCGGGACCGCCCGCCTGGCCGGATTTCCGAATTTTTTCAAAAGCCTTCGTGCAAGACGAACTTCGGGCGATAATCCGGGAAGACGTGACGACCTCCGACGACCAGACCCCGTCTTCGAGCTCCATCGAGGTGCGGCTCGAGCCTGAGGTATCCGTGCAGCTCGAGGCCTTGCGGGCGGTGCTCGAGCAAACGGACGATCCGGCGGAGCGCGCGCGGGTTCTCATCGAGATTGCCATCAAGGTCCGCGACGGGCTTCGTGACCGGTCCCAAGCCTTGGCGACACTACTGCAAGCCTGGCAGGCGGATCCAACCAATGGGGAGGTGCTGGACCACCTGGAACCGTTGACCCGCTCGCTGAACCAATGGCAGCAAGTGCTGGAGACGACGCGTACCCTTCTCGCCAACGAGCGCACGCCCGCGCGGATGCTCGCGTACGCCGAAGCGATGGTCGGATGGCTGACGCGTGAGGTGGCGATGCCCGAGCACGCGCTCGAATACCTCGAACGCGTACGACGCTTCGATTCGACGCACTGGCTCGTCCGGCTCTTTCAGGCTGCCAATTACGAGCAACGGGGCGACCTGAAAAGCGAGCTCGAGGAGCTCGACCGGGCCGTCGTCAGCGCCAAGCGGGCGCAAGATCGCGCGCGCATCCACGTGCTCATGGCCAGCCGGTACGCCGACCCGCGCGTGGCCAACTCAGCGGAAGCCAAACGGCATTTTTTGGCTGCCCAAGCGCTGGTGCCGACATCGATGGAGGCGCTCGCCGGCTTGGAGCAGATCTTCCGCGGCGAGGGCGATCTGCCCGCGTTGGCCGAGGTTCTCGAGAAACAGGTCGAAGCCACCGAGGTGGAAGCGGAGCAGGTCCAGATTCTTCTTCGCTTGGCCGAGCTCTACGAGCGGCAGTTCGTCAAGCCGGAGATGGCGGCTGAGAAACTGGAGCGCGCCTTTGCGCTCGACCCGACCGACAATCGCGTGCTTGCCGCGCTCGAACGGTGTTACACGTCGATGCGCAGCTGGGACGATCTGGTGCGCGTTCTGGAGGGGGCCATCTTCTTGGTGGAAGATCCGCAAGAACGCGCCGAGCGCCTGGTCAATCTCGCCGAGATCTTCGAATCGAAGCTCGGCGATCCTGCCGGCGCCCTGAAAGCATACGAGCGGCTCGAAAAGCTGCTGCCCGACGACGAAACGCTGGTGGGTGAGCTCGCTCGTCTCAGCGAAAAAATCGGCGATTGGCAAGCGGCGGTGCGTTATCGAACGAAGCTGACCGAGCTCGCGCCGGACGCTCGCACGCGCGCCCGCATGCACGTCATGGCCGGACAGCTGCTGCTGCCGCACGATGCCGCGGCGGCGCGCGCCCACTTCGAGCAGGCGGTGACGTTCGATCCCCCCAACGCGGCGGCTTGGAACGCATTGCTGGCGGAGGCCCGAAAATCGGGCGACATGGCGCGCGTCGCGACGTACCTCGAGCAGCGCGCGGTGTCTTCCGAGGCCCCCCGAGCGCAGGCGCAAAGTTACGCCGAGCTCGGCACGGTGCGGCAGTCGCTCGGCGACGGAGCCGGCGCGCTGGCCGCGTGGGAGTCGGCCATCTCGGCTGATCCCAACAACGAAACCGCAGCTGCTGCGCTCCTCGAAGAGTACGTAGGTCTCGAGCGCTGGCAAGACGCGGCGCGGCTCTCCGATCGAGTCGTCCACGCCGCCGAACGCGGAGGGGACCTGGAGCGCCTTTTCATGGCGCGCCTTCACGCCTCGCTGGTTGCCGTTCACAGCGGCCAGCCTGGCCGCGCCCTGACGATGGCCCTAGGCGCGTTTCATATCCATCCCGACGATCTCGACGTGAGACAGACGTTGGTCGAGTGCGCGTGGACGATGCGCGCCGATCCGCAGGTGCTCGACGCCATGGAGGCGCTCGGGATGGTCGCCGACATGCCGCCGACGCTGGGGACACTCCCGCCCGACTCGCGCGCGCAGCTCGGCGAAATCTTCGCGCTCACCGGTGAGCGCGATCGCGCCATGGTCATTTTCGACACGGTCCTGGCCGAGCAGCCGGGCAACGGGCCCGCGTTGCGGGGGCTCTCGAGCTTGCGCGCGGCGCGCGGCGAATCGATCGCGGCCTGGAGCCTCAAGCGCCAACTCGCGGAGACCATCGCCGACCCGGAGGAGCGCTTTCAGATTCTCATGGAGACGGGAGAGGGGTTCGCGACGAAAGCGAACCGCCCCGATCTCGCGGTGGAGGTCTACGAGCAGGCACGCGCCATTCGGCCGAATGATCGCCCGCTGCTCCACAAGCTACTCGCCGAGTATCAGACCCTGGAAGATTGGCCGAAGGTCTGCGGCGTGCTGCGAGCGATTGCCGATTCGGACCAAGAGCCCACGCGAAAAGCGAAGGTGCTCATGACCATCGGCCAAATCGCGCACGCGAAGCTCGAAGATCGTGCGACGGCGGTTGCACTCTACGACGAAGCTCTCGAAGTCGATCCCTCTCGCCTCGAAGCTTTCGAACGCATCGTGCGTCTTCTCACCGAAGTGAAGGACTGGTCCGCACTCGAACGCATGTATCGCCGCATGATTGCGCGGGCGCTCGGCGGAAGCGACGCCCGCTTGCAGCACGCGCTCTATCACCAGCTGGGACTCATCTATCGCGACCGGCTCCATGATCGGGAGAGTGCCCTCGCTACCTTTCGGATGGCTGTGCAGCTGCAACCTGACGACGAGCAGGGCCAGGCCATCTTGCGAGAGTTGCTCGCCATGTCTGGCCAAGGTGAGGGCGCCGTCGCGCTGACCCTCGAGCGGGTGCGCCGCGACCCGCTCGATCCAGGCTCCTATCCCGCACTGTACGACCTGCTCGCGCGGCTCGGACACACCGATCGCGCTTGGGTCATCGCTTCGATCATGGCTTACGTGGTGCCTTCGTACGCGCCAGCCGCAGCCTTTCGTCATGCGACGCCGCCACCCCCCTTCGAGCGCATCACCGGCACGCTCGGCGCCGATGGTTATCGCCGGCTACTTCACCCCGAGCTCGACCCGACCCTCACCGCGATATTCGAAATCATGGCGGCTGCGGCCGTCGAGGTGCGCCTGGCTCAGCTCGGCTTCCGCGAAAAGCTCGCTTACCCCGGGCCGCCGCTCACCCAACCCGAGTTTCTCCTCCAGGACGTCAAAAGCGCGAGCCGCATCCTGGGTCTCCCGGAGCCTCGCGTTTTCTCGGCCAGGGTGCCGCCGGCGATCGGAGTAGGGGTGACGCGGCCCCCCTCGCTGCTCGTTCACCCGGAATCGTTGCCTGGCTTTCCGCGCAACCTGCTCGCGTTCTGGATCGGAAAGCGGCTCGCCGAGCTGACGCCGCCGCTCCTCGCCCGCGCTCTCTTTCGCTCGGTTTCCGAGCTCAAAGACCTGGTCACGGCTGCTGCACGCATCGTGCAGGATACCCGGGACAAGGACAATCGCAGCGACGAGATGTGGCGCACTCACATTCGAAAGGACGCTTACCGAAAGTTGTCCTCGGCGGTCGAGCGAGCCGTCGCAGCGGGCGCTCTCGACGTGAGGCGATGGTCTCAGCTCGCCGATCTGTCGACGTCGCGCGCAGGTCTCGTCATCGCGGGCGACGTGGACAGCGCGCGGCTCGCCCTCGTGCGCGAAGGCCAATCGCCCGGCGATCTCACTGTGTCCGATCAGATGCGCGAGCTCGTTGCGTTCTTCCTGAGCGAGGACTACGCGCACATGCGAGCCGTCCTCGGGGTAACGCTCAAGTAGACGCGCGCGAGTAAGGCTGCAAAAACACGCGAAAGACGCTCCCCGCGCCGACATCGCTCTCGACCTCGATGTGCCCTCCCATACTGGTCACGATGGTGTAGCAAATCGCGAGGCCGAGGCCGGTGCCGACGCCGACGGGTTTGGTCGTGAAGAAAGGATCGAAGATGTGGGAGCGTACGGCCGGCGACATGCCCGAGCCGGTATCGCGCACCTCGGCAACGACCGGTCCGGCTCGATCCAATCGGGTGACGACGCGGATTTCGTTCCTCTCCGGCGATTCCCCGGCGATCGCCTGGGCCGCGTTGATCAGAAGATTCAAGAACACCTGGCCCAGACGCGACTCGTTCCCGTCGACGAGCGGAGTCTCGCCGAACTCCGTCACCAGGCGCGCACGAGGTCGAATTTCGCTGGCCGCCATGTTCGCAGCAAGCTCGATCACCCTGCGAAGGTCGACGGGGCCACGTCGCGCATCGTCCACCCGCGCGAACGACATCACGTCGCGCACGATGAATCGAATGCGGCCGACCCCTTCCTCCGCGTAGCGGAGCGTTTCCCGCAGCTTCTCGAACCGCTCCTCGTTCCACTCGCGCAAGTTTTCGATGTCGCGTGCCATCAGATTGAGATGACTCACTACGTAGGTCAGCGGATTGTTGATCTCGTGTGCGATGCCAGCCGCAAGAACGCCCATCGATTGTAGACGGTCTGACACGATGAGGCGTTCCTGCGTCTGTTTGCGCTCCCGTGCGGTGTCGAGCTGTTCGGTGATGTCCTCGAAGATGGCGACGATTCGTGCCGCGCCAAGGTCGTCGGCTCGTTCCGACAGGCGAGCGGCATTTACCGATAGAAGCCGGCGTCCGGAACGCCCGCGCGCTACGGCGACCCGCGCGCCGTAAATCGGCTGGTCAGCCAGGCTCACTGGCTGCGCGCGTGCGTCGTAGAGAACGTTGCCCTCTTCGTCGGTCATTTGCCATTCCGACAGGCTGCCCAGTCGTTTGGGGTCGCTTCCCGCCGGCAAGCCGAGCATCTCCATCGCTCTCCTATTGGCGAAAGACACCTCACCACCCCGTTCGGCGACGAGGATCCCGACGGGGCTCGTGTCCATGATGCGCGACATGAGGTCACGCTCGCGCTTCAGCTGTTCGTAGAGCTTGGCATTATCGAGCAGAATCGCGATTTGGCCGGCGAGTAACTCGATGACCGCCATGCGATCGGAGGCGAAAGCTCCGGCTGCGAGCTTGTTCTCGAAGTACAGCATGCCGACAAAAACGGTCTGCCGCAGGATCGGAAGGCAGAGCAGGGACCTCGGCTTCCGCTCGACGACGTAAGGGTCGGACGAGAACACAGGTTCGACGACGGCATCGTCGAGGAGGACCGTCTCCCTCGTCCTTTGCACGTATTGGATGACGGACACCGGGAGCTCGGAAGAAGCCTCGACGGGCACCGATTCGAGCACGAATCCACCTTGGACCCGTGGGTCGCCGCGAAGCTCAGCCTCGACGAAAAGACGGGAACCCGCTTCCAAAACGAGCGCCGCGCGTTCGGCGCCGATATGTTCGAGCGCCAATCGCAGAAGCGTCTGAATCAACTTGGGAAGCTCGACCTCACTCGAGATCGATTGCGAGGCCCGGAGGATGGAGGCCGCATCGAGCGCCCCGATGGAAACGGCGATGGTCGAAGGAAAAGAAGACGGCAGTTCCCGGCGGGTTTGCGGGTGGAGCCGTTCGAGCTGGTCGAGTTTTCCTTCGGCGCCCCACCGTGCGTAGCCGGCGCGAGCCTCCCCGAGGTACGCGTCGGCGATGATGGCAAACCCCCGCGCCCGGTAGAATCGCGCGGCACACTCGCAGGCCACGGCCTCGCACTGCGCGAAGCCGCTGCTTCGCGCCGTCCGAATGGCTTGCTCGTAGGCACGCTCGGCATCGAGCTCGCGGCCGGTCACCCGGGCTATCTCGGCGACGACGAGCGCATGCTTGCTCGCGAAGTTCTCGGGGCAGCTGCCCTTCCACTCTCCTAGCTTTCGTTGGTGATCTTCGAGAAGGATCAGATAGCCCTTTTGCTCGTCGGACGAGACTTCGGACCAGTGCGCGGCGAGCGCCAGCGCCCCCCAGTAGTAGACCTCGGGCACCATGAAGTACGACGGCATGCTCCAGACGAGCTCTCTCGCTTTTCCTGCGGCGGTCACCGCCTCCTCGAGATCGCCCGAGAGCACGCGCGCTTGCGTTTTCAAGGTCTCGTAAAGGCAACGAACGATGGGAATGCGCTGCCTCGCGACCCGTGCCTCGAACGATGCCTCATCGAAATCGTCGCCGCTCCAACTCGACAAGCCATCGGTCAGCCCCCGAAGATTCTTGGCGCATCGCTGCAGCGCAATCAGGTAATCGATCTCCTCTTCGAACTTCGTTCGGCGGGCGAACTCCAGTTGCTTCTCGGCATCACGATCCACTTCTGCCAGCGGGGCGCCGGCCACGAGGGCAAAAGACACCAGCACGCCACAGGTGTAGGCGGCCCACAAGAGGTCACCGGTCTCGACGCCCGCTCGGAAGGCAACTTCGACGTCGTCGCGGCCTACCCGATATGGCTTCGTCCATGGAGCGATCGTGGCTCCCAGCACGAATCGGACCTTGGCTCTGTGCACGGCGATCTGGTGGCGCTCGACGAGATCGCGGGCGAGCGCAGCGAAGCGGTAGGCTTCGCCGTACCGACCGAGGGCCTGTATGAGGTTCTGGGCGAAGAGCACGTAGCCGACCGGGGAACTCTTGTCGTTGCCCTGCGTGAGGCTGGTCTGCACGATGAAGCAGGCCATCAGCGAAGACAGCTTGGGATCCGAGTAGCCGGCCGCATCCACGACGTTTGCGGCGATTCTCAAGATGTCGCTCGTCTCTGCATGGGAGACGCGCGGCAGATCGATCAGGCTTTCGATGCTCCGATCGCCGAGCGCTTCGAAGACGGCCTGCCGGGCGTCTTCGACCATTGAGTCGGTCGGGTGCAGAGGCCAGTGAATCCCGAAGAGCCGCAGAGCCTCGAGCCCGGTCTGGGCGGCTTTCTCCATGTGCCCCTGCACGGCCAGCAGCTTGGTTTGCACTTCCAGAATGGCGAGCGTCTGCTGCTTCGTCCGAGCTTTCAGCAGCAGTGTCGTGATCAATTGCTCGGAGTCCGCGAAATCCCCGCCGAGCCACCCGCATTCCGCTCCTTCGAGGTGAAGGAGAAATACGAGCTCGCTACTGGCGTTCCAATCATGGCGAGCCACGAGCGCTCTTCCCGAAGCGAAGAAGGCGGCCGCGGTGTGATAGGCGGTCGTCATTTTGGCTTTTCGGCCGGCCATGAAAAACAACCGTGCCCAAGCTTGCTGCTCTTCGGGCGCGTCGACGAGCTCGATGGCCTTGGTCAAATGACCGGCGATTTCGAAGAGTCTGTCTTCTATGGCAGCTGGCGGCGTGTGAGCAATGAGCACGCGGCCGATTCGAAGGTGCATGCGCGCCCGTTCGTCGTTCGCAAGCAGCGAGTACGCTGCTTGTCGAATGCGATCGTGGAGGAACACGTAGCGCCCTCTCCGATGCTCCATCAAACGGTCGTTCACCGCCTCGCCGAGCTCGGTATGAATCGCCGTCCGGGGCCGCTCGAGGATCGAGGCGACGAGCTCGGGATCGGCCGTGTTCCCCAAGCAGGCCGAGACGGTCACCGCTTCGCGCGTCGGCGTTCGAAGCTGATCCAGCTTTGCAACCATCAGATCGAGCACGTTATCGGCATATTCGCGCCTGCGGATCTCCTCGAGGTCCCAGCGAAAAGCGCCTGCCGGCGGATGGAAATGAAGCAAGCCGTCGTGGTGCAGCTCGTTCAAGAACTGAATGACGAAGAACGGATTCCCCGCGGTTTTCTCATGAACGATTTCCGATAGCGGTTGCGCTTCTTCGCGTTTCACGTGGATCGTATCGCTCACGAGTGTTTGCACGTGCTCGGGTTCGAGCGCGCCGAGAGCGATTCGCCGCACTTTCACGCCGAGAGCGCGCGCCTGCTCGAGCGAGGACAAGAGAGCGGCGGGACGTCCTTCGTTGTCGCGACAAGCTCCCACGAGCCAGAGGTGACCTGTGTCGGGGTGCGCAACGAGGTGCTGGACGAGCTCGAGACTCGGGCCGTCGGCCCACTGCATGTCATCGAGGAACAGGACCAATGGGTGCTGTTCGTTCGCAAAAAATCCGACGAATTGGCGGAAGGCCAAGTGAAGACGGTTCTGGGCATCGCGGATGGGAAGGTCGGGCACAGGCGATCTCTTGCCCAGGATGGCCTCCAGACGAGGAAAGAGATCGGTGAGAAGGGCTGCGTGCGCGCCGAGAGCTCGTTCGAGCTGCTCACCGAACTCCCCGATACGCTGGTCGGATTGCGTAAAAACCCGTCGTATGAGCTCGTCGAAAGCCTGGATGAATGCGGCATAAGGTCGATCGCGTGTGTAGGTGTCGAACTTGCCGGAGAGGAAGCCGGCTCCCTTGGCCAGAATGGGTTTCCGGAGCTCACCGACCAGCGCTGACTTCCCCACGCCGGGCGCTCCCCAAACGACAACCCATTGCGGGGTGCCGGTTCGGGCGACTTCGTCGTAGGCTCGCAAGAGCTCCGCTAGAATCGGGCCTCGACCGTACAAGGTGCTCGGGATGCGAAATCGGTCGGAGCTTTCGTGGGAAGCCAGGACGAAGGGCTCGATCCGTCCGGTCGACTCCCATTGTTTTGAGCAGTTCTCCAGGTCTTGCGCGAGTGCTGCGGCGCTCGGATAGCGCTCCTCTGGAACTTTGGCGATGAGCTTCATGACCATCGACGAGAGGACCGCCGGCACGTCTGCTCGCAGCTCGGATGGCGAAACGGCCGAGCGAGCGATGTGTGCATGCGCCCACTCCACGAGATCCGTGGCGACGAAGGGAAGCACGCCGATGAGCAATTCGTACAGGGTAATCCCGAGCGAGTAGAGATCGGACGCCGGGCCAACGGGTCGATTCAAGCGCCCTGCCTGCTCGGGAGACATATAGGCAGGGGTTCCTTCGACGATGGCGGGCGCCTCGTTGGAAGCGGGGTCGTCCTGAGCATAGGCCGCAAGCCCAAAATCGGTGATTTTGACGTCTCCCGTCGCCGCGTTGACGACGATGTTTCGCGGGTTGATGTCCCTATGAACGATGTTGCGCGCGTGAATGGCGGCGAGACCACGCGCGAGCGCGATCGCGAGGCGCAAGAACCGATCGATGGGAATCCGTTGTGGCAACAGCCCGTGGAGCGTTTCGCCACCGAAATCTTCGAGCACCAGCGTGGGCGCTTCGCCGTGCGACGCCTCGAATGCCTCGACCTTCACGACGGCCGAGAGATCACCGAGCGAGCGGCTGATTTCGTACTCGTGGCGGAGCCGCTCGGTGTCTCGTAGCGTCGGGCGATCCGAGCGGGTCGTCTTCAAGATCACCGAAGATCGATCGCTGCGGCGAATGCCGCGATAGAGCACCGTCGTGGCCCCCTCCTGGAGGAGGTCCAATATCGTGTATTCGTTCCTCTCGGGATCGCGCGGCATTTCCCGAATGCTCGAGTGCGAGTTTCCACGCGGGGCCGACCGGGGATTGCCCCCCGCTGGACGAAAATCGCCCAAATCGCGCGCGCGAGCAATACCCAGAGGACCTGCCGTAGGACCACCGCCAAATGACGGGAAATCCGGCAGCGACAGAGAATTCAGCGACAAGCCCGAGTTCGTCGGCGCGCAGGCTTTCGCGTTCGGAGGAACGAATCCGAGCCCGAACCCGCCGGGCGTTGTCGCCCGTCGCCGTGACGCAGTAGATCGACGCTGCAGCGAAACGTGGCTGGCCGAGGTTCTGATGCTTATACCAGCGCCCCGGCGATCACCTGCCCCGACGTGATCTGCGCGCCGATGACCGTCGAGTCCACGCCCACCCCGGCGAGCATCGTGCGGCCGAACGACGCCAGCGTTTGCAGTGCGGGGATGTCGCCGCTCGCCGTACCACGACCCGTTTTCGAATCGATGGCCAACGCGCCAAAGTCTTTGCGGACGGGCACGACGCCGCCGACGACGCCGCCGCGGAAGGGCTTGCCGATGGTGATCGAGACCTGGTGATTCTCGTTGTGCTGACGGCCGTCGGTACTGCCTGGACCGATCGTCCGCCCGAAGACATTGAGTGAGACGAAGCTCACGCGATCGGAAAGCCCCGCTGCGGCAAGCTGCTGCATGAGCGCGGCGATCGTCGCGACGCCGGAAACCGTTTGCGCCGTCTCCGTGGCGAGACCGATGTCGCGATGGTTGTCGCCGCCGAACGGGATGTGGATCGCGATGACCGGCGTGACGCTCATCTGAATCAGGGTGACTGCCGCGAGAACCTGGGACGCGGCGCTGTTGTCCTTGATCGAGCCGAGCGCATCGAGCAGATCTTGTTTGATGTTGCGCACCTGATTTTGCGACGTGACGAGTGAATCGATGTAGGCCTTCTGCGCGGGCGTGGCGCCATTCTTGTAAAGGTCATAGAGCTGCTTGAGCGTCTGGTCCCGCAGCGGCTGCAAATTGGTGAGCGGCCCCGGGGCACTGGTGAGTGTGGACTTGAGCGCGAGGGCGGGGATGATCGGAAGCGCGGCTCCCCCGTAGCTCAGTCCCTCGGCCGGCGTGGTTGCGCCGACGCTGATGGGCTGCGATTGAATCGTACCCAAACAAGGCGCGAGCTGCTGAGCGAGGAGCGAAGGAAGCATCTCGCCCGCATTGGTCACCCCCATGAGCTTCAGAACATCCGGTTCCTTCGGATGGATGGGGGTGTTGGTCATGAGATGCCAAAAGCAGGTGCGATCGAGCACGGCTTGCGGAAGCGTGGCCCATGGCGCCGCTGCGGTGAACGTCTGCCCGGCGATCGTCAAGGACCCCGGCGCCATCGTCGGATCTGGACTATGGACGATGTTGGGATCCTCGTAGGTTCCGGGCACGCTGGCGTTGATGGGATCTCCGGCGCCAGACGTGTTGAAAATGATGTATTGCGCTTTGTCCTTCACCGCGCACCCCGCGGGCGGAATCGCCGCCAATGCGCGCCGTGGATTCAGCAAGAGGGAAACGGGCAGGCCCGTCGACAGAGCGCGAAGCCCGACGAGGCCGGCGCCGAAGAGCGTCGACAGAATGGCGTCGCGGCGGGAAATCATCACGGCATCTCTCCTCAGAATCCAATCGAAACCGATGAAGGCGCAAGGCAAGCTGCCACGAAGGTGGACTTCAGGGCGTCGGAAGGGGTGGCTCCCTGTTCGACGGCCGTCGAAAAGTGCGCTTTGAGCAGTGCCGTGGCCGGCGCCGATCGGGGATCGGAAGAAACCAGCGCCATGATCGTGGTCACGAAATCGGCGATGGCAGCGTCGGGCTGTGCGCTGGACCACTGCTTGACGTTCGGCACCTGTTTCATCTCGGGAACGTCGATGACCTGCGTCGCCACCGCGGCGCAAATGTTTTCGGTACCCGCACGATAGAGCAGGGTCGGCTCGTTCGGCAGCACCGGTGCCGTCGATCCACGGCCATAGCCGTCGGAGGGAAGCCCCGTCGCGATCGACGGAATCAAGGCCTGCTGCTGCCTTCTTTTGACGACGTTGAGACCGCAGACGTCGGTGAACCCGAGGCGGTTGTCGAGCGCCGCACAGAGGTGGTCGCGTCGCGACACGGCGATGACTTCTCCCCCGTCGGCGACCGTTTGCGTGCGGGCGGCGCTGGTCGTCAGTGGCGACGACAAGAGCTCAGTCACCAGCGTGTTCCAGCCGTAGTTCGAGCTGCGGAACAGTCCGACGATCCGCTGAAACTCGGGATCGCTGGCCAGGCAGGGCGACGAGTTCACGTAGTAGCAGAGCTTCTGCACCCAGGCTTCGGCGAAGAGTGGATGCTCGGCCAGAGCTTTGCCGAAGTCGTCGATGGTGGTGACCGGCTGAATCACGCCGCGGAAGGAGAACAGCCCCTTCTGGGCGGTCAACGCGGGATCGAGTTGATTGTGATAGTTCCACGAGTAATTGGCGGAGAAGATGGACCGGAGCGGGTCGAGCGTCTGGTGACAATAAAAGCACTCCCCTGACGACGCATGGGTCGTGTCGAGGCCGGGAAGCGGCGTACCCGGCGTCGTCGTCGTGTCGGTGCCGTCGACGGAGGAGCCGAGCGCGACGACGAGCGTCTGGTTCAGCGTGACGCGCATCTGATTGCTGATGTTCGTTTGCCAGTTCGCAAAGAACGCCGGCGTGCTCTGGAACCCGACGCGCGGGATGGAGAGGATCATCTCGCCGGCCGAGCGCAAGGCGGGAAGATCGTAGAAACGGCTGATCGCTTCGCCCTCCTTGGGCGCGCGGATCGTCACCATCTTCCAGTCGTTGAAATCGTCGAGCGTGAGCTGCGGTGCGGCGGCGGTGCCGCCGAACTGCTGACAGGCGACACCTCCCACTGCTCTACGGTTATCGAGCGATCCGTAGAGCAGAAAATGCAACGTCATGCCGCTCGGTGGGTAAACGATCGGATCGCTGGCGCAGCCCGCGGTTTGCGCGTTGGCGGTGGCCACGTCGGGATCGTACCAATGCATGTAATTCGGACTGGCGGGATCGAGCGTCTCGGACATCGGAATCGGACCTTGCGCCGCTCCCACCGTGATCGCCAATCCGGGATTCGCTTGCCGAAAGCGGTCGGTCACCCTTCCGTTGTCATCGACCTCCCAGATATCGAGAAAAGCGTAAAGCTCCTTCAGCGCCGTCGTCATCATGAGCTGCCGCGTGGTCGTCGCTTCCCGAAAGGGATGTCCGTCGGCGGTGAGCTGCAGCATCGTGCGGGGGAAGCTCTCTTGCGTGTTCTGGATGAGCAGCGGAATGGTCGAGTTGTTGAAGCCAATCTGGCGCGGGTAGGCCTGATCGGCGAAATCCTGGGTAGAAATTTGAGTCTGCTGAAAGGCGAGCTCGAAGAACCGAATCATTTTTTGCTGATACGCCGGAAGCTGCATCCATCCGCCGATGAGTGTCTTCAATTGCGCCGGATCGGCCTCGACCTGGTTCACCTCGCCTTGCGTCGGCGGCAAACCGACGAGCACGTTCTTCACTTTGGCGACGTAGACCGAGGGCGGTTCTGCTTGAAAGGGCGGCGGCGCCGCGTCGCCAGTCGAAGCATCGGCCGGAGACGCGTCGGGCGATTCGGGATCCGACGTTGGCTGCGACGCGGCGGGATCGCTCGAAGAACAGGCGACCGACGCCGCCAGAACGCCGACAATCCACACGGCGCCACCATGGCGGCGCTCCGAATGGAGAGGACCACGCATCCCAAGTTCATCGCACATCGGCTCGTTGTTGCAAAGGCGCGGAGCCACGATCTGCACAGATTCGCAATAAATGTTGAGCGACACCACCCGTCACGATCACCGTCGCTTGCGAGATGCTTCAGCGGCGACCGGTTACGGCAGCCACACGCCACCCCCGTCAGACCAAGGCTCCGGTCCCCGCTCAAACCGCGCCCAAGCCTCTTTGCGCCGGCCATGTCGCATGTCGCGGCCGATACTAAGCGGACGCACCGCTTCGGGCCTCCGAGCGCCGGTGCGTGGACGGGACGAAGACTTGACCAATGTAGTGAAATTCCCTCAGCTTACGAGCGAGGACCGGCACGCCTGGAGCCGCTCTGCTCGTCCGGCCGCCCGCCCGCCGCCCACGCCGTTCAGTTCTACGAACGGGATGACTTCCTGATCGATAGCGTCGCGCAATTTCTCGCGGCTGGGCTCGAGGCGGGAGATCGTCGTGATGAGCGCAGCTGCGAATGCGCCGTCGGGTTGCCGAGCCTCAGTTGATCTTCAAGTGATCGACGTTGGGCTGCCCCACGCCGATCGTCGTCGCACGAAGCTTGATCGTGCCCGCGGGGACGGCAGCCGCAAAGTCGACGACCCCCCAGTTCTCCCAGCTGCCGGTGGACGGCAGCGAGAGCCCGCTGTTCACGATGGTACCGTTGACTTCGATGGAGAGCTCGATGGTCGTGCTCGAACCGTTCGCGTAGCGGATCTGGAGCGGGATCGTTGCTGCCGAGGCGGCGTTCACCGTCCATTCCACGAAGTCGCCCGTCGAATGCTGGAAATCCAAATATCCCGAACCCGTGAAGCCGGGGTGATTGGTGGTCACGATCGGACCGGAAAACAATGCGGTCTCAGCTTCGAGCAGCTGCGTTGCGGTGCCCACGGTGAGCATGGCTTCGTTGCTGGCGGTCGTTCCCTCGGCGTTGCTGACGACGCAGCGGAAACGAGCGCCGTCGTCCGCGCTGCTCACCGGACTCAACGTGAATGACGGGCCAGTCGCGCCCGATATATCGAGGCCGCCGCGCTGCCATTGATACGTCAGCGGGACGGCTCCGCTCGCCGATACCGAGAAGGTGGCCGTGCCCCCGTCGGCCACGGTGATGCTTGCGGGCTGTTGACCGATGACCGGCGGCCCGCTGGCGACGAGCGTTGCTTTCAAATGATCGACGTTGGGCTGCCCGACGCCAATGGTGGTGGCACGTATCTTGTTGGTGCCCGCATTGAGCACAGCCGCAAAGTCGACGACGCCCCAGTTGCCCCAAGCGCCCGTCGATGGAAGCGAAAGGCCGCTGTTCACGGTCGTGCCGTTCACCGTAATCCTCACCTGGATCGTCGATGTCGACCCATTGGCGTAGCGGATTTCGAGCGGAGCGCTCCCCGACGAAGGGGCGTTCACCGTCCACTCCACGAAGTCGCCTGACGAATTCTGAAAATCCAAGTATCCCGAACCCGTGAAACCGGGATGATTCGTGGTCACGATGGGGCCGGAGAAGAGGGCCGTTTCGGCTTCGAAGATCTGCGTCGGCAGCTCGCGGAACGTGGCCGTGAACGTCGTGTCCGTCGGGGGGGTGGAAATGTCGTGGTTCTTCGCCCCGCCGTCCGACCACGAAACGAACTCGAAGGTCGTGCCGCCCACGATTTGCGGCGACACGGCCTCGAGATTGCGGACGACGCCGACGACCCCGGTGAACGTCTTGGGGGCGGTGCCGGGAACGCCGTCGAGATTGAGCGTGAGCCCCGGCGGGTCGGTGGCCAAGGTGACGTTCGCCTTGACGGGGAAGACGTCGACGAAGCTCTGCTCTGCGAGGCCCGCCGAATCGGTCACCGTGAGCGAGATGCGATACCAGACGTTGGAAGAAGGCTCCCCGACCGTATAGGTGACGAAAGAGCCGGTCCTGGAACCCGTCGTCGGTTGAACGAACGGGTGGGAATGAAGATTGCCATCGTCGTGGAACAAATCGACCTGCCAGGTGAAAGCGCTGTCCGGAAGGTCGAGATCTTCCGGATCGCTCGCCGCACCGGCATAGTTGATGGTCTGCCCTCCGACATACGTCGTGCCGGCGGGGGGCTCGGTGATGGTTGCGGTCGGGCGATGGTTATCGAGGACCGTCAACGTAGCTTCGCTGCTGGTCGCGGTTCCCGAGGCGTTGCTCACGATGCAGCGGAACCGGGCGCCGTTATCGGCGAGGGTGACGGGCTCGAAGCTGAACGTCGGCGCCGTCGCCCCGGCAATGTCGACACCGTCGCGTTGCCATCGGTACGCGAGCGGGGCCGCTCCGGAGGCCACCACCGTGAAGCTTGCCTGATCGTCGAGCGCCGCGGTGAGGTTGGCCGGCTGCTCTACGATGGCCGGTGCTTGGGTGTTGTTGAAAGACACCTTGCGCACGGCGCCCGAGCCGCGAGCCAGATAGTAGAGAGCCCCGTCCGCCCCCACCTTCAAGTCGGTCGGACGATTGATGCCCGTCGCGAACGTCGCAACCGATTTCGTGCTGACGTCGATACGTTTGATGAAGCCTTCGCAGAGGTCGGCGAAAAAGTAATCTCCCGCGTAGTCCGACGGGAAGCGAAAGTTCACCGGATTGTAGAACGCTCCGCCGACGATCGCGCACCCGGAGCTGTGGCTATAGGAGAAGAACGGCGTCTTGAAGCGAGAATCGGAGGTGGGGCCTTCGGTGGTCGGCCATCCATAGTTCGCCCCGGCCATCCCCTGGTTGATCTCCTCGAACGAGTTGGCGCCCACGTCGTTGATGAACATCCTCCCGGTGCCCGGCTGGAAAGCGAAAGTGAAGGGATTTCGCAACCCCATCGCCCAGATGGCCTGATTCTTTCCTGTGGTCCTCGACACGAACGGATTGTCGGACGGGATGGAGCCGTCCTTATTGATACGCAGCATCTTGCCGAGCAAGGTCGACAGGCTCTGCGCATTGGAGCTGATCGTGTTCTCGCCCGCCGAAATGTAGAGCTTGCCGTCCGGTCCGAAGTGGATGGAGCCGCCATTGTGGAATCCGGAGTCGCCCAAGTTGTTCAAGTCCAAAAGAACCTGCTCGCTACCGGCGGCGGCCAGGTCGGGGTTCGTGGAGGAGACCGTGAACCGGCTCACGCGGTTGTGGATGCTCGGCGACGTCGCGGTGTAGTAGATGTAAACGAACTTGTCCGTCGCAAAGTTGGGGTCGAACGCGATACCGAGAAGCCCGCGTTCGCCGCTCGAGTTGACGGTCACGCTGAGAAACGGCGAAGACAAAAGGGTGCCATTCTTGATCACCCGAAGCTTGCCACCCTGTTCCGAAACGAAGATCCGCCCATCGGGAGCGATCTCCATCAGCGTCGGGTTGGAGAGACCGCTGGCGACCAGCGTGTCGACGAACGACGTCGGGACCGTGACGAAGCTACCCTTGGTGGCCTCGTTCTCGTCGACGTAGGTCGATCTCGTACATTGCGCGAAGGCGAGGACCATCGCGAGCAAGAGCAGAACGGCTTTGCTCATACCTCGCCGGGTCGTAAGTCGGAATCGAAAGGAAGTGGCGTCGAACATGCAGAGGCTCCTTGCGTTCCCCCTGAGGTTACGGCCATCGCATGTGCGCTATCGCGATTGCCTTAACGGCGACGTCGATTGGAATGAAGGTCGCCGGACGACGCGCGATCGGCTCACCATTTGACACCACACTGACTTCCGGCGGATGTTGGAGCGGGGGCTCAGTTACGCCTGCCAGGAAACCGAGGCATCTCGGCCGAGGCGCGAGCGTCGTGGCCGGGTACCATCACGATGTCCGGAAACTGGGCATGTACGCGGGCCACTCGTGCGATGTTCTCGCGGACGTCCGCCGCATCGGCGTCTACGGTCTCGCGCGAGGGCCATGGTCTTTCGGCCGGCAGGTCGATCCCTTCGCGCTGCCACACGAGGTCGCCTAGAAAAGCGTACCGGGCCCCGGAAGGCAAAGCGACGAAGACAATCACCGAGCCGGGCGTATGACCCGGGGCCGGCACCAGCACCACCGAACCGTCGCCCCACACGTCGTGGCTGCGTGGGAAGCCGAGGTACGCTCCGCCATCCCAGCGGTACTCCTCGATGGCGAGCGGGCCGAAGCTTCGCATGAGTGCCCCCATCCTGTGGCCGCTCTCGACGAAGCGGCGCTCGTCGGCGTTCATCCACACCGGCACCCCCGGCAGGTCGGGCAGACCACTCACATGATCCCAATGCGCGTGGGTGATCACGACGCCGGCGAGCCGGCCCAGATCGTAGCCTGCCGAGGCCAGCTGGTCGGCAGCCGGTGTGCCGCGTACATAGGTGCTGAGCGTGCGCAACACCCAGGGAATCGCGCGAAAGTGCGCATCGACGCCGCGCCCGAAGCCGGTGTCGATCAGGAGATCGCCGCGCGGGTGCTGGATGAGTGCCGCGGTCATCGTGAAATCGCGCGACTCGGACAGCGAGCCACCCCGGTAGGCGAAGCCGGCTCTGGAATGCATCGCTCCGGTCGGAAGCCCGGAGAGCGTCATCTCGCCAGGTGGCTCCGCTTTGGGCAGCGCGCCCAGTGGCTCGGTCGACACCGTGAGTCGCTGCGGCGTGAACGTCCACAAGAGGGCGGCGCTCGCGCCGAGCAGCAGGACCAGCGCACCCCATGCCCATCTCTTCATCGAGCCTCCGCTCATACCACAGGGTCAGCGGTGGATCTCACGGCGCTTGCATGCAATTCTGCCGCCCATGCCGGAGCCGAGCCGTCTCCATTTGCGGGCAGCGCCCTGGAGGATCGCCAGTCTCGCCTCTTTGAAGCGCGACGGGCGGCTGCACCTGCCGGACTTGCAGCGCGGTTTCGTGTGGTCGGCCGATCGGGTGCGAGCCTTGCACGACTCGCTCTATCGCTCGTATCCGGTGGGCGCGCTCCTCCTTTGGGAGCCGACGTGGGAAGGCCCCGAACCGCCGTTTTCCACCCGGCCGTGGGATCTGTGCCCGCCCGATTCGGTCACCGGGCGCGGCGAATCCGAGCCGCCGGTCCCCATCCAGTCCGGGTCTCTTTTCGTGCTCGACGGGCAGCAGCGACTGACGTCGATTTTCCGCGTGCTGTTTCGCAGCCGAATTCGCAATCGCACCACGCCCGACCCCGACCTTTTGGTATCCCTCTCGCCGGAGGACGAGTGGGTCGAAAACCCGTTCCACCTGCGCTCCCGTGGTCTGCACCGCCGCATGAAGGACGGGCTGCTGGTGCCGGCAGAGGTGCTTTTCGAGGGGGTGCGCGGCGGCAACGAGAGCCTCGCCGTGCAGCGGGCGCTCGGAGAGTGGCTGACCCCGGGCGACGAGCTTTTCTTTCGCGCCCTCGATCGAGCGAACGCCATCCGAAACGCCGTCCTGCAGGCGGAAATCATCGCCTACGAGATCGACGCCGACGCCAATGACGACAACGTCATCGAGATCTTTGCTCGCCTCAATCAACAGGGCGTGCGACTTCGCCCCGGCGATCTGGCGGCGGCGCGGCTGACCGGGCAGATGGCCAACTTTCGCGTGCGCGCTGGCCCTCCTGATCCATTTCGCCAAGCGCGACGCGCGGTCCTTTCCCGGCGGCAAGCTCATCAACCGAACCGAGGAGCCGCTCGAAGTGCGCGGTCTCTTCCCGCGCGCCCTACTCGATCGCTACGCGGACCGCGACAACGAGTACGTCCCCGATCGGCTGGGCAATCTCACCCTCCTCGCCCGCTCCGACAACGAGTTGATCGGCGATGCCGCTCCCGAGCTGTACCTCCAGCATGTCGACCCGAGAGAGCTGACGAGCCACCTCATTCCGCACGACCCCGCGCTATGGACGGTCGAGGCCTTCAAGACATTCTGCGAACAGCGCGAGCGCGAGGTGGCGATCATGATTCGCCACCTCTTGGCCGAGCTCGGCCTGGAGTGAGCCGTCCCTCTCGTCGTACTTCACTCGAGAATCACGAAGTAGTTGAGCGTGTTGGAGTTCTGGATGGGCAAGTCGACATTACCCGTCTGAGCCATCTTGACGTAAACATCGAATGGACGGGTTGTCGTCGCGCTCTCGGCGATTCCCATGTGGAAGCTGGTAATGGTCCAGCCGTTCATCGTCGGGTTGATGGCTGTTATCGCGCGCCGATCGACGATCAAGTACACGTTGACGATGCCGTTCAGTGTGATCGTGGCCTCGGCGAGCACGCCGCTATCGGGGTTGTAAAGCTTGGATGCATTGGCTGTTTGAATCCAGTCCTTGCCGAGCAGAGTCGCTCCGCTGTCGCCCGCGTCGAAGGAGGCGACAGTGAACGTGCGGTCCCCCCAGGGTTTGACCCCGATCTCGAAGTCGGTCTGGACGGCCCACTTGGTCTCGTTGGCCGTGTCGTAGACTTTCAGCGTCTGCACCTTCGACTGGGTCCCGGAATCGGCAGCGTCTGATCCGGCGTCGACCGCCGCATCTTCCGTGCCGGTCTCGACGGCTGTCGCGCTGTCGCTCGCGTCCTCTCCTCCTGTACCGGTCGCGTCCGCCAGGACGTCGGTTGCGGCGTCGTCGGCGCCGGTCCCTGTCGCGTCATCGGGTGCGGCGTCGATCGAAATATCCGGGGCGGCGTCGGGCGCACCGCCCGCGCCCGCCGCGTCCGCGCTGCTCGTATCCATCGAGGCATCTGCACCGCTATCCGCTGCGCCCCCTTCGCCGGCGTCGGAGGCATCGAGCATCCCGCCATCCGTCGCTCCTGCCGCTCCGCCACTTCCATCCATCGGATTGCCGCCGGAACCGGCAGTGCCCGCCATGCCGCCGGAGCCCGCGGTGCCTCCGGTGCCCGAAGTGCCTCCGGTGCCGGACGATCCGCCCATTCCACCTCCACCCGTTCCGTGTGTGCTCGACATCCCACTCGAACCACCGGTGGCTCTCCTGTCCGTACTGGCGTCGACTGGCCCGGGTTCTCCGGAGTCATCGGAGCATGCTGCTCCAAGCAGCGTCGCAAGGATAACCGCAAAAGGAAAAAGAGGGCGATAGCTCATGATGCGCGCATCATTGGACATGAGAAGTTGGCTCCTTCGACGTGAAGCTGAATCGGGCTAAGGGGCGAGTGAAAGGCTGCGATAGACGCTATTGGCGACGGCTGTGCTCAAGACGGCGGGTGTTTGCGATGTGCCGTCGTCCACGTACATCAAGACCCGATTCTGCGAGCCATCGGTCACCGCGAGGAGGGTGACCGTGTTTCCCGTGATCATGCCGGCAACGCCGCGCATCGCTCCGGTGATCAACGGCGTGGCGGAGGGGGACCACGTCGTGCCGTTGAACGTGAACTTCAAAAGCCCACCGCCATTCGCAGTGCTGCGCTCGTCGGCGACGTAAAGGGTGTCGGGACCGGCGACCGCGGGATCTCTGTCGAAGAGAATGAATTGGGCCGGGCTCACAGTGTTCGGTATGCCGGGAAGGAGCGTTGCCGTGGCCGGTGCAGTCGGCAACGAAGCCACCACGAAGATGCCCCTGAAATCCGTGGGCGTAGCATCGGCGGAACCTCCGTAGAGGCGACCGTCGAAGATGAACGCCGACCGCCAGCTGTGCGGTTCTGCCACGACTTGCGTTCCCCCCATCTGCCCCAAGCCGATGTACCAGACGCCTCCGGTCGGGCCGCTCGTGGTATCGGCGCCTGCCGTCCAAAACGCCGTTCCATCGACGGTCACCGCGCCTCGCGCGTTGTTTCCGCTATAGGCCGACGTGAGAGCCGTGGACGTGTCCACGCCATCGCTCGAATCGATGCGTCCGATGACTCGGTTCACGGTCCCTGCCGCGGAGCTCGAAATGCTGCCAGTCCCCGGTGCCGCCCCGTAACCCAACATGCTGGCGAAGCGACCGTTCGCGGAGAGCTGGATAAACCCTTCACGTGTCGTCGTGCCCGAGAGGGTGAGAGGCTTGTTGGTGCCACTCGCCTCGGTCGGCAACGCGATCGTACTGACGACGGCTGCCGTCGAGTCGAAGTAGCGCCTTTCGACGAACGCAGCGGTCGAGGCATTGCTGAGCGCCGCCATGCCCGTGCCCACCCGGACGACCATGAAGGTGGGAACGCACGTGCCGCCACTCGCGCAGCGGCCGCCCTGGGCCTTCGTGCAAACCGTGCCAGCGGTGAGCGGCGGGTTCGAAGCCACGCCGTTCGTGCAGATGTCGCTGGTGCAGTCGTTGTTGTCAACCGGCTTGTCGGTGTCATCGACATCCTCGGTTGCGTTGCCCGAGCCGTCGCAATGGATGATGTGGCAATCGCCGGCCGTCTGCTTCGGCGCCGTCCCGGCGACTTCGTTGAAGACTCCGCAGGTGTGCGACGTGCACGTCCGGTGGTGGCACGCCGTATCGGTCGTGTTCGAGCAGTCGATGGGGAAGTCGCACTCGCCGCACTTTCCGGCGTTGCACGTGGCGGTGCCATTGGCGCAAGAGGTGTTCGCCGCTACCGGCGGGTGGGACGGCGTGCCGTTCATGCAAACGTCGTCGGTGCACTCTCGCCCATCATCATCGGGCTTGTCGCTGTCATCGGCGACGGGCACAGCCACACCGCCCATTCCGTCGCAGAAGACCTTCTTGCAGTCCCCGGCAACCTGATCGGAGATGGGCTTGGTCGACGGGGCGTTCACGACACCGCACACGTGATTGCTGCATGTGTACGTCCTGCAATCGGTGTTTGGGCCGCAATCCGCCGGGGCGTTGCACCCGACGCACGCGCCGCTGCCGTCGCAGACCTTGCCTCCGGACTCGGTGCAGAGCGTTCCGGCGGTCACCGGCGGATTGGAGGGCGAACCGGCCGTACAAAGGTCCCGCGTGCACTGCTTGCCGTCGACGGCGACATCGGTGTCGTCGTTCACGACGGAGATCGCCCCGTTGCCATCGCATACGCGCGCTTTGCAGTCACCGGCCGTCTGCATTGTGAGCCGCGTATTCGCGGGGATGTTGCTGATGCCGCAGCTGTTGCCGTAGCAAGTTCGCACCTGGCAGTCGGTATCGGTGCCCGGACAGGTGTTGGCCTCGATGCACTGGACGCACACATTCTGTGAGCAGATGGTGCTCTTGCAGTCCTCGTTCGCGCCGCAGGCCTTTCCCAACTCGCACTTGGTGGCGCACGACCCGCCGCAATCCACGTCCGTCTCGCTGCCATTCTTCGCCCCGTCGGAGCAGCTGGGGCCGTCCGCCGCATCGGGGCGGGAGCCCTCGGATACGACCTGATCGCGGCGCGCGTCGGTGGCGGCCTCGGAGGCCCCTCGATCGGGCGCCGTGGCGTCTTTGCCACTGTCCTGCACCGACCCGTCCTTGGTCGGGACGGGACCACCCCCCTCATCGTCGTCGGCGGAACAGCCCGCGCCGAAGAGCACCGATGCAGCCAACAGAACTCCGGATGCGACCAAGACGGCACGATGGGACAAATCAAACTTCGACATGTCAGCTCCTCCAGTGAGACCACGGCGATGGCGCCTCTTCGGCTCCACCGCACGCGCGGCTCGTTCGCCCTTCTCGTCGCGGCGCAAGCGGGCGAGCAGTCGTCGTGAGAACGACCCCCCACGGGACTTCCAGGCTCGCCACATCAATGTACCTCTGGCCGACGGTACGAAGCCGCTCCGCCGGCAGCTCTCTCAATAAGGATGTCTACGGTCGCTCAGCAACACAGTTATCCGCGAAGGTAGGTCGCCTACCGCGGACAAAAGGGACCACAAATCGGCACATGCGATCGACAATTCCAGAATGTCTAAAGCAATCTACTTAAGGCCGTACACCCGCAGGTACGACGGCGAGGTGGCGTTCACGTTGGCGAACGTGGTCACGTAGACTTTTCCGTTTGCCACGGTGGGGACGCTGTATTTGGCGAAGTTGCCGAGCTTGTCGGCGGCATCCTGGTTGCTGTCCCAAAGCTTCGTTCCGGTCATGGCATCGAGGGCGATGAGCGTGCCGACCGCGATGGAGTGCCAGGCGTCGCCCGACGCCACGACGTTCGCCCAAATGACGCCGGTGCCCGCCATGGTGCCGTTCGCGGAGATGGAAAAGACGCCGCCGGGGTGCACCGGCGTACTGCCGTCGAATGTGGCGACGGGCGTCGCGGTGAGCTTGCCGTTTGCGTAGGAGTAGGCCGACATGCCCAGCCCCTCCGGCCAGACGTAGAGCCGGTTGTTCCAGAAGGCCATGGAGTGCAGGTGCGCGGCCGACCCGGCATTCACGCGCTGGGTGATCTTGTCGCCTCCCGCGTTGAAATGCGTCATGTTCATCTGGTCGATGACGTAGATGATGCCTTCCTTGCCGCCGGCGAACACCGTGTTGGCGTTGGGTGTCAGCAGCACGGACAAGAGGTCCTGGTCAGTGCTGTTGAGCGCATCGACGTTGCTCGGCGTGAACCAATCGCCGAGCTTGTTGTCGGCGGTCAAACGCACGACGCTCAAGCCGAGCGCGGTGCCGTCCGGCTTCGAGGTGCCGTTGCCGACCGAGAAGAAGATGCCGTTCGCGTTGGCGGCGAGGCCGATGCCCGACTGCCAAATGGCAGCCATCGAGCCACTGGGAGCCGTGTTGAACGCGCTCTTTTGCATGAGCGTCGCCGGGTCGTAGGCGAGAACCCAACCTTGATAGGGGCGATCGTCGCAGTGGCTGCCGAATCCGAGGTAGAGCGTGCCGTTGTGGATGAGCAGGCCGACGCGGCTCATGTTCTTCCACCCGTCCATCTGCTGTCCACCGGCGCTGGCGGTGATGAGGACGGGGCTTCCGGGGGCTTCCGCTCCGGTCAGGATATCGAGTGAATGCAGCTTGTTCTTGTAAGAGGCCGCGTCGCCGAATTTGCCTTCTTTGGTGATCAAGTACATCCGCTTGGTCGCCGGATCGATCACCGGCGTGCCGGTGATCCCGACGAACGGGAACATGTCCTTGCACCAGGTCTGGCCCGCGACCGTATTGGGATTGCTGCCGCCGACCCTCACGTCGCCGGGAATGGCCAACTGCTTGGACCAAAAGGGCGTCATGGCCGCAGGATCGTCGGCGTCGAAGGCGTAGACGTGGTTGGTGGACGTGGCGACGAAGACGACGTTGTGCTTGGCACCGTTGATGATCAGGCCCGGCATGTACAGCGGCTGGGCGTAGGGGTTGCCGTCGATCAAGCGTGAAAACTTCAGCCCGAACGTGCTCGTCTTGACGTTGCTCGTGTTGAGAACCGTCTCGCGGGTGTTCGCCGCGCTGCGGAAGTTATCATAGCGATTCGTGAAAACGGCGAAGTCGCCGGATGGAGTCGAAGCATCACTGCCGGGCCCTCCATCGCCGGGTGCCGTGCCTCCCGACCCGCCTTCACCACTCGTCCCCGCCGTCCCGCCGGCGCCCGTCGTGTCCCCGAAGGTGCCGCCTGCGCCCGTTGCGCTGTCGGTGTTGGTGCCCGTCGTATCGGTCGTACCCGTGGCGCCCGAGCTACTCGTGTCGGCCCCACCCTGTCCCATTCCCGTCGTGCTCGGCCGCACGTCCTCACTGGCGCTACAGCCGGCAAGAGCGACCAGCAACAGGAGCGAGAGATGTTTGACACGAGCGGTGTGGGGTAGATGAAGCTTCATCAGGTTCTTTCCTCTGGCAAATAGACAAACCCCCTAAAGCGACGCGACAGCGTGCTCCCACGGAAGGAAGTCACTTCAGACCACTGGGCAGACAACTACGTTAGTAGAGTCTCCCGAGTTGCTCGCGCTGGACCGCCAAATTGCTACGCTTCGCGCAAATTCCGCCATCGTGACAGAACGACTGGATAATTTCTCCAAGACTGGGGTAGGAAGCGGTCCTGTTCTTTGGTGGCCCAGCCCAGCGGTTGGTGGGGGCCTGGACGTCACCTTCGCCGTCGTGGTGGGGGACCGCGATCCCGCACGGTTGATTCTTTTTTTCGTCGCCCTCCGAACGATTGCGTCGATGCGAGGTCTCTGACAAGAGGGCGGACGCGGATCGGATCCATGCGATTTATGGTCCAGAACTTCCTTCCTCAGGCGTCAACTGAGTGGTCGCGAATGGGTGTGTTTCGAACCTGGCACGTCGAGAAAGCGGCCGTCGGCGCGCTCGTCGCGGCTCTATTATCGGCGTCCTGCTCGGTCATCTTCGACGTTGAATGGACGGGCAAAGGATGCCCGCAAGGCCAGCATCCCGCGGCTGGGCCCGGCTGCCTCGACGCATCGGCTACCGATCCCGGCTCGACGAGCGACGCTGAAGATCCGCCCGACGCAACGAGCGACGCTCCGCTGAAAGGAGACGACGACGATCCGGCGAAGCCGGGAGCACGGGATGCGGACACCCCCGACGCCGAAGGACGAAAAGATGCAGAGGGGGGAGCGCCGGACACGACGGTATGTACGGTCGGCAACGCCGTGGCTCAGGGTCCCTACGGGGGTAACCCGGTGACGGTATACGATACCAGAGAAACGACCATCGAAGCCGAATACTACGACATCGGTGGCGAAGGGGTTTCTTATCACGACACGACGGTCTGCAACGTTCTCGGAAGAATCCGAACCGGACCAAACGAAGGGGTCGACGTCGAACAAGCGTGTGGCGGCGCGGGCAGCACCTGTGCCGACATCGCGGCGACCGAACCCGGAGAGTGGGCGGAATACACGATCAATGTGACGAGGAGCGGTATGTACGCGGTGACCCTCGGCGATGCGGCTCTCGCTCCTTCGCACCTGCACATCGAGATCGATGGGATCAATCGCAGCGGATCGCTGCTCGTCCCCTCCACGAACGGTCCGACACGTTTCGTGAACAACGTGACCGGCGTCGCCATCCTGCTCACACAAGGTCTACACGTGATGCGGATCGCGTTCGAAGAGGGGGGCATGGCGCTGAACTGGATCAAGCTCAACTACGCTGGACCGATCGACGCGGGTTCCGTCGACGCAGGCACCACCGACGCCTTGGCCGGTGGCTGAATGCCGATCAGGCACGCGGCGCTCGGCCCCGCCGTCGCGCGTGCTGCAGCGCGGCGGCAGCGCGCGACGCTACCTCGCGGTTGGAGGTCAACCGCTCGGCGGCCGTGCGGGCCTGCGCGTCGTTCGCATCGCGTTGTAACAGCTCTTCGACGTGCGAAATCGCCTTTTCGGGGGCCTTGGCTTCTCCCATGTAGAGGTCGATGAGGCGCCGGTGCTGTTCGATGATCCTCATCTCGGGTAGGGCGTGCTCCTCGATCGCTCGCTCGAGCAGCTCGCAGGCGAGAGCGTAGCGGTGGGTCTTGCGACAGTGTTCCTCGAGAACACTGAGAATGGCGGGACTCGCCGGCACCAGTGCGAGAAGACGTTTGCATCCGTCGTCGGAAACCGGCGTCTTGGCTGGCAGGAGCGCGATGATTTTCAGCGCTCGCCGTGCGAGCTCGTCCGGCTGCTTGGGCGGGGTCGCGGCCACGAGCGCGTAAAGCTCGACCAGTCGAAGCCGGTCACCGGCCGCTTCGAACTTGCGCTCCAGGCGGTGAAAAGCCTCCCTGTTCTCGGGTGCGACTTCGAGGACGTAGCGTAGAAAGCGCTCGGCGCCCTCGACATCGCCGAGAACGCCCTGAGAGAAATTCGCCGCGTGCATGACAACCTGCCCGTAGACAGCTGGCGAGAGCTGCCTCAGCCGTCGATCGGTGGCGATCTTGCGATAAGCCTCGGCGAGGTCTTGTTCCTTGCCGTCTCGCACGGCGGCGGCATGCAGCGCCTCCCACAGCTCGGGCTGCGCTTCGCCGATGCGTAGCTCCGACATGAGCGTCTCCAGCAAGGCGCGCGCATTGGTCAGGTGCTTGTCGACCATGGATCGAAGACGATCCAGCCGCGTGGCCCGCGCCTTTGCCGCCGTATCCGACATTCCGGTTCGGACTTTATCGCAAGTCCCCCTAGCGTGACTGTGTCAGTTCTTAGCCATAACAGATCACGATCGGCAATTGCCGCGTGTCGGCCAGGTAAGTTACGGCGAGGCCGTCGGAATTGGGGTATCTCGCCTCTGCTTGAGTTACTCGGCGTGGCCTTCGGCCCGCCTGCGGAGCTTCGCCGCTAGCCACTTCCGCCTGTCCGGTCAGTATTTTGGTGGGTGCATCGCTACTCCGATGAAACGATCTGGTAGCGAGAATCTGACGCAGTCATGCTAGAAGGCCGAATTGGG
>Ga0137375_10001053_pt1 | contig 31459 bp, 32 predicted proteins | sample SagtaG_24_FD_104936 | JGI IMG/M metagenome (GOLD analysis project Ga0137375, IMG submission 104936) | Vadose zone soil microbial communities from Sagehorn Ranch, Mendocino, California, USA - Sage1_R_113_16 metaG | ecosystem: Environmental > Terrestrial > Soil > Vadose zone | place: USA... | reverse complement strand
GAACTCCAAGAGCGTCGGCGACCTCGCATTCCCGGACCCTCCTCCCGTGCCGTACTCGAGATCGAGCTCAGCCTCGAGCTCGGCGACTCGCGCTTCCAGCTCTCGAATCCTCTCGCGTAGCTGTCGAGTCCTCGCCATTCGCGAAAGCTAGCATGTCGAAGCGCACCAAACGCCACCTGTCCACCGTTCCCGCCGGCGCCGCTGCGCAGCCCGCCCGCTTCGCCTTCGAACAGCTCGACATCCCGACAGGCGGACGCCGCAACATCGCGGGCCTGCTCTACGAGCTCGCCAACGTCGCCTTCCCCGGCTCACTCGCTGGCATCGACTACCAGTTCGACCGACAGCTCGGCTCGCGCTGCACCATCACGGTTGCGACGCACGAGAAGTTCGGCGCCGATCAGGTGGACGCGGGCCGCAACGCCATCCTGCGTGCCCTCGTCGCGCTCGGGATCCTCAAGGTCGCAAAGTCCGCTGACCCTGCTCCTCCGACCGACGCCAAGACCCCCGAGGACGGTGCCCAATCGCCTCCCCAAGCCCCGCAATTGCCGCCGACGTAGGCGCGCAGCGAATCCCCATCGCGCCGGCTGCGGTCGGCGAGGGCTTTCCGGACCGGGCGCTCGACGTAATCGGCGCGTTCCTCTCGGCCTTCCTCACTCGCTACGCCGGCACGGCGTGGAGGGCGGTCAGCCCCGCGGATCCGATCGTCCGCAACGTCTTCACGCACGACCCCGAGCAGTACGACTTCAAGGCGAACGACCTCCCTGCGCTCTACCTGTTCCGCTCGGGCTCGGCGAAGGATCCCGAGAACCTGACCGCCGATTGGCGCGTCAGCACCGAGAAGGTGACGGTCTTCTGGGTCCTGCCGAACCGGCAGCAGCTTCGCATGCCGACGGTGGCCAGGGCGCTCGGGGCGGTCGCCAAGCTCATCGACAGCGCCATCAGGCGCGGGCGTGACCCGTCATTCATCGTCGATGGTGACACCGACACGAGCTCCGCGGTCGAGGGCTCCGTCGTCATCCGCCACGCCGGGCTGATGAAGCTCGAGGGCGGACAGTGGCGTCCCGGCAACGTCCTGATCCAAAAGGTCGGGGGCACCGAGCGCGAGGCGTTCCCGGCCATGCTCGGGAGCTTCACGATCGCCGAGGTCTTCGAAGATCTCCCCGGCACCGCCGCCCCGACCGCGCTCGGTCCGACCGCCGAGATCGTCTTCCCCGCGCGAGTGAGCGCCACAGTCACTGCGAACGAATCCGACGAGACCGCAGTCGAGTACCGCGACCCGCTCACGCTCGTCATCCCCTGATTCCACCGATCGCTCGCCGAGCGTCGGTCGCGGGGACGCAGCCCTTTCGCTGCGTCGGCCCGCACCAATCCCGAACCGAGGAACGCAATGCCGCTTCCGCTGAAGACCTATCGGGTTTTCCCGAATCCGTGGGCACTGATCCACGCCGAGAAGGGCCCCGTGGGAGCGATCCCGAAGGCTGCTCGCGAGGACAGCCCCCTGCGATTCCTCGGCGCCGAGCGTGTCTCGGTCGTCGTCGAAGAGCGCCCCAAGAACGACCCGCGTGGCAATCGCGTCGACATCTCGTTCCGCTACCCGCGGCTCGACGCTTCGCTCCTCAGGGGCGAGCCAGAGGTCGTGACGGCCGTCGCTCCCGATGGTCACTACTACCGCGACCGCCTCGCCGACGGCTCGCTCGTCCCCGCGGACGAACCAACCGCGAAGGCCGTCACGTGCCGCTTCGGCTCACTCGCCGAGGCCAAGAAGGCCGGCGTCGCCGACTTCGACGCGCACCACGGCCCCGGCTCCTGGCTCGAGCTCGAGAAGCTTCTCGCCGAACAGTCGAAGGAAGCCACCACCGTGAAAACCGAACCCCCGACCACCACGCCCGAAGCGGGCAACAAGCCCGGAAAGGCCGGTAGCTGATGGGCGCGCTCGACATCGTCGGCTTCGTCTCGACCGACTTCGATCCCGGGTGGATCGCTGACGTCCGATTCGGTGCGGGTCGGCTCACCGCCGGCAGCGCGACGCTCATCTGCGTGCTCGTCGGCAATATGACGAGCGCAGGCTCGATGACGCCGAACAGCTCGCTCGAGCCGTGCTTCGACCAGACGCAGGCCGACGCCCTTGCTGGCCCGGGCTCGGAGCTCGCTCGCATGTTCGAGTGGGCCGTCAAGGTTGCGGGTGCGACCATCTACCTCGCGCCGGTCACCGAGAGCGTCGGCGCTTCGGCAACGTGCACCATCACGTTTGCCACCACGGCGACCTCCGCCGGTACGTGGATCTACTACGTCGCTGGACGCCTGATTCAGGTCCCCGTCGCGTCGGGGGACACCGCAACCGTTCAGGGTGACTCGTTCGTCACGGCCCTCGCCGCGCACCCCGAGTACGGCTTCACGGCCGCGAACGTCACCGGCACCGTCACCCTCACCTGGAAGCAGAAGGGCCCGCGCGGCAACGACCAGATCCTACGCCAGGACCAGTCGCAGAAGCCCACGGGCACGACCTCGACCATCGCCACGGCCGGCACCGTCATCACCTCCAACGTGATGATCCGCTTCGGCGGAGGCACCACGGCCGACGACCTCACGACGGTCGCGTCCAACACGTTCGCCGGCTGGCTACACCGCCCCGCGCTCGCCCACCGCGACGCGACGAATCTCGCGGCCTGGGAAACCAGCATGGACGCGAAGGCGGCGTGGAACGAGCAGCACCCGCAGCACACGACGGTGTTTTTCAACGGCGCACTTGCCGCGGGGCAGTCGCTCACGCAGACGACGCTCAACAATGCGCGGTTCAACTTCAACTGGGCGCTGAACCAGGAGAACGACCCCGCCGAGCTCTGCGCGTGGTTCGCCGCTTACCGGTCGGTCGCCGAGCAGAACGATCCCGGCGTCGACTACGACGGCATCGAGATCCCGGGCGCGATGCCGTACTTCCGCTCGGCCGACAACCCGCAGCGCTCGACGCGCGTCGCGGCGCTTCGCACCGGCGTCTCGCCCGTCTTCATGAACGGGACGAAGATGACGATCCGGCGCGCCATTACCACGCGCTGCCTGTCTGGCTCGAACCCCGACTACCGAACGCTCGACGTCGGGACCGCGTACGTCCCGGACTTCATTCGGTTCGACCTCGGTCTGCTGTGGCTGTCGTTCAAGGTGGCGAACCCCGTCATTCGCGACAACCCGGCCGTCGAGCTCCCGGAGCCGCCCTCGGGCGTCGCGTGGCCCGAGCGCTGGAACCAAACCATCATCGCGCAGCTCAAGGCGCACGAAGGTGGAACGACGACGCAGAGCAGGATCCCGATCCTCTCGGACGTCGACGCGAACCTGCCGACCACGATCTACGTGGGCACCTCCGGGCAGGAGCACTTCGCGAGCGAGATCCCCATCAAGCCCGCGCGTAAGCAGCACCAAGCAACTGCGATAGTTGCGCAGCTCTGAGGGCTGACGAGGAACCATGGCATCGAAAGTCACCCGGAACTCGCCGGTCTACTGGAACAACAAGAAGCTCGGTCTCGCGCAGGACTCCGAGTACGACCAGGACGGCGCCGTCACGCAGGAAGACGTTGCCGACGGCATCGTGCTCGTCTTCGGTCGCATCAAGACGCGGCTCAAGGTCACGCTCCTCTCGCCGCCCGGAGGCCCGGAAGCTTCGTGCGAGGTGCAGGAGCAGGGCCAGCTGCAGATCTTCTGCGAGGGCAAGCTCCACACGATCGACGCCTGCTGCACGGGCAAGAGCCAGAAGTCGGACGCCGCGAAAGGCGCCAACATGGTGACGTGGAACTTCGTCGGCGGGGAGCCTCGCAAGAACTGACGAGCAACCAAGATTGATCGGTGGGGTGCCGCGCGCTGCCCGGTGCCCCGCCGTCAAGACCACGCTCGCGCGTGGCGACAGAAGAAAGGCAGCGCAGTGTCACGGTTCTCGGACATCCAAAAGGGCAAGAAGGCCCGAAAAAACATCGAATTCCCCGCGCCAATCGACGCGGCGGATCCGGCGGCTCGCGTCTACGTCGATCTCATCGTCCTCTCGGGCGACGAGGAGTCGGAGGCGCATCGTGCCGCGCGCGCGTACGCCATCAGCAAGGGCTCGCCGGACCCGAAGGAGGGCGACGTCCACTACGACCTCGGCGTCATGGTTCACCTGCTCGTCAGAGCGTGCGTGGATCCTGATGTGCCGGGGTCTTTTGCGTTCTTCTTCTCGGCCGAGGAGAACGCCGAGCTGCTGCCCGACGGGGCGTTCGATCGGATGGCGGCGCTCGCGCTGTCGCGGCTCGACCGCGAGCGGATCTGCTTCCTCCACGAACAGCGGCAGATCTGGCAGGACACGTGCTCGCCTTGGGGCCCGGCGGACGACGAGAACGCGATTCTCGCGAAGCTCGACGAGCTCGAGGGAGTGATCGACCCAGCACGCCCTTTTGCGATGTGGCGGCCCGCTACAGTCGGGAGCTTGCTGCTTACTACGGTGAAGCAGCGTGCGGCCTTACTGCGGGACAGGTCGCCATCTGGCTCCTCCTTCGGCTCCGGTACTTCGAGCAGCACGAAAAGCGGGATGGCTGAGGCGTGACGACGTTCTCGAGGCATCTCAAGGACACGGCAGCGGTGGCACGCAAGCCCGGCCGCGTCATCGAGCTACCGCTCTCGGCCTGGGCAGAGGCTGGGCGCCCAAGCGCGCCGATGCCGATGGGGATCGTCATCCCGCCCGAGGCTGTCGAGCAGCGCATCGACCGCGAAGCGGAGCAGGAGGCGATCATGCTCGCGGCGGGTCTCGACCGTGACGCCTACGTCCGGTTCTACAACCGTGCGGTGACGCGGGACCTCCTGCACGCAGCCACATGCGTGGCGATTGACGTATCGCTGCCGTTCTTTGCGACACCGCTCGAGCTCCTCGAGAGGCTGACCGCTGAGGGCGTCGAGCGGCTGATGGACGAGCTCGCAGCGCTGCGGAAGGCAGAGAGCCCGGCCATGCCCGAGATCGACGACGCCGGTGCGTCCCACCTCGACGCGATGCTGATCCGCGGTGTCGGTTGGGACTACATGACGCCGGACGAGGTCCGGGAAACCCGCAGGCTGCTCGAGCACTGCCGCCAGTCGCTCGCACGTGCGGAAGAGATCGCGGAGAGCAAGGGCGCGATCCTCGCGGCCGGCTGAGGGCTGATCCGTGGAGATCAAAGTTCGCGTTGGCGCGCAGATTGACGCCTCACTCCGCAGCGCCTTCCGCCCACTCGTCCAGAGCGCGATCGAGGCGCGTCGGCAGATTATGCGCGAATTCGCGCCGGTGCCGAAGGAGATCGCGGCTTCCTTCGCTCAGTTGGGCCGCTCGGGTAGCACCTTTCGTGGCGTCACGGTCGAGGCTCAGCGCGCCAACCGCGAGATCGTCGCCTCGGCGCGCGCGTCTGCCCGTGAGCAGCAGCAGATCGCGAGGGAGCTCGAGCGCCAGCGCGTCACGGCGACCCGGATGGGTCACACCGAGATGCGTCGCGAGCACGCGACCTACGAGCGTGAGCAGCGAGCTTCGGAGCGCCGGATGGCGCGGGAGGCGGCCGTCTCCGCGCGGTCGGCGCAGCGCGAGGTCGAGAGCTTCGGCCGGCGGACGTCGTACCGGGCGGTTCAGATCGCCCGGCCGTTCGCCTCAACGGCGCGGCGCGCGAGCGGCGAGATCGCTCGCGGCTTCGGTGTCGACCCCACGGTAGCCGGCGCCTTCCAGCGAAACATTGGCCTCGAGACGCTCGCTGTCGAGACATCGAACTCGGCCCGCCTCGCCGGGCAGGACATCAGCCCAGCCGACATCCAGCGCCGCGTCCGGGAGGTCTCCAACCGCCGGTCGATGACGCGCGAGGACACCGCGTCTGGACTGCTTGCCTTCCAAAAGAAGACGGGCGATGCCCAGATGGGTCTCGACCTGCTCGACAAGATGGCCGAGCGGTCAGCGGCCACGGGGACGAGCGTGACCGACTTTGCTGGCGCGATGGCGTCGGCCTCCACGGCGCTCGGTGACATGCCGAACAAGGCGCAAGCCCTGCTCGACATCATGGACGCGATCACCGTCCAGGGCGCGCGAGGTGCGGTCGAGGTTTCCGATCTCGCGAAGCACTTCTCTCGCATCGCGGCGGCGTCCGGCACCTTCGGCGGGAACCAGGTCGAAAACATGAAGACCCTGGGCGCGCTCGCCCAGATCTCCATGGGGCAGGGCGGCGCGCCGTCTGCGGCCGAGGCGGTCCGCTCCGTTACCGGATTTTCCAACACCTTCAAGAAGTCGGCGCGGCTCAAGGAATTCGAGGGGATCACCGGCAAGAGCGCGTTCAGCGATGGGTCGAAGACCACGTTGCGCGATCCGGTCTCGCTCATCAAAGACGCGCTCGTCGGAACCGGCGGAAACCTCGAGAAGATGAATCACATCTTCATGGACACCATCGGTGCCCGTGCGGTGACTGGTTTCACGAGGGCTTACAACACGGCGGGCGGAGGGGAGAAGGGACTCGGCGCGGTTGACGCGCTGCTCGCCAAGTTCACCGACAACTCCAAGCTCTCGCAGGCGCTCCTCGACGAATCGAACGCCAAGCGCGACGAGACCACCGCCGCAAAGGTGCAGCGGTTCCAGAACGCGCTCGACGACACGGCCCAGAAGGTCCAGGCATCGTTACTGCCCGCACTGGAGAAGCTCGCTCCGGTCATCACTCGGGTGGCGGAGATCCTGGGGAAGATGGCCCAGTACGGGCTCGAGAACCCGGGCAAAGCGATTACGATGGCGATCATCGCCAGCATCGCGCGCGCCGGTCTCGAAACGGCGATGCGGTCGGCCATCGAGCGCTCGGTCGCGGCGGCGGCCGGGGCAGCTGGCGGCGGCGGAGCGGGCGGGGCGGCGGGCGGCGGCATGAGAAACAAACTGGTCGGCGGCTTGGGCGCGGCAGCTGTCGGGCTTGCGCTCGGCGTGCCTCTATACGCCGCGATCATGGCTGCGGGCGTCTCAGACCACGAAGAGAACGAAGCTGCCACCAGGCAGGGCGGGCGCCTTCAGGTCGACGTCCAGAACGCGGCAGCGAACGCGAAGAAGATCAATCCGCACATGCGTGAGAAGCTCCGCCGTCGCGTCCTCGACGAAGAAGAATCGATCAAAGAGGCAGACAAGAAGCGCGAGAACGCGGGTCTTTGGGAGTACGCGACGACGTGGGGCCTTCAGTCGCAGAAAGAATCGATCGCGTCGCGACGCGACATGCTCGGGAAGAGCCGCTCTGCGCTCGCGGCGATGGATGCCGTCAAGTTCGAGGCCCCCGACGAGGTGAACCGCTGGCGCGCGAAGGACTCAAGCACGACGCCCGCGCAGATGCGAGCGGCCTTCGAGAAGGGCGGCACGGCCGCGCTCGAGAAGATCGCCACCAAGGCCGACACGCAGGCGAACTACGCGCAGCAGATGCTCGAGGAGCAGCGCAACACGAACGACAACCTGCAGGAGCTGATCGCTGTCGTGGCACCGCCCGGAAGCGGCAACGACCCGAGCGTCGACCCGAGTTCCCCCGGATACCAGCAGTGACCGATGGCCTCCGACGAATTCAAGGACCTTGCCCGCGTGGGCTTCGCCGGAATCGAGTTTCCGGTGACGAGCTACCGGCTCCATGGCTCGATCCGCAACCACGTGCACATCTACGCGCACGTGCCGGGCGGTGACATCGAGAAGCTCGGCCGAGGGCTCTACGAAGCCGAGGTCCGCGCGAGCTTCCTCACGAGCGCCACCAAATACAGCGCGGGCGTCAGCCTCTGGCCCGGTCGCCTCGCGCTACTCCGCCGGCTCTTCGAGCAGGAAGTCACCGAGTGGCTTACGTTGCCTTCGGTCGGTCGCATCAAGATGGTGTGCGTCGATTGGGAGCAGGAGTTCACAGCTCAGATCCTAAACGGTGAGCACGCGACCTTCCGGTTCATGGAGGACCAGTCGTCGGCGTTCCTGCTAGACAGCATCGTCACGACGAGCGCCACCACCGTCGAGTCGAGCTCGGCGAACCTGATCACCAAGGCGCAAGCCATGGCGGATGCGGAAGGCAACCCGCCGGAGTTCGACATCTTCGACACGATCCAGCGGACCGCGAACGACGTTCTCGCGATTCGAGACCAGGTCGAGCTCGGGGGGCTCCTCCTCGCCGAGAAGATCGCGATGCTCACGAATCTCTGCGCCGAGGCTGACAAGACCGTGACGGCATTCCGTTACCCGGAGAACTTCCCCGTCCTCGATGCGCTGAAGGACCTCTGGGACGCGGCGCGCGGCCTCGGCGAGGCGGTGATCGGCCCGCCCGCCGTCTTCAAGTTCTACGAGACTCCAATCCGCATGAGCGCCGCCCAGGTCTCGGTCGCCATCTTCGGCACGACGGATCGCGCGACCGACATCCTCGAGCTCAACCCGATCCAAAACGCCTACGACATCCCGGCCCGCACCCGCATTCGCTACATCCCCGTCGATCAAGACCTGGCGGCCTGAGCGATGGCGCTCTTCGAGGACGACGTCGTCCTGACGCTGGGCGGGGAAGAGACGCGCATCGTAGAGAACTACGAGGTCCGATCCTCGATCCTCACGCAGCCCGCCGGCTTCTCCCTGCGGCTGGGCCACGGCGGAGTGATCGACGCTCTCGCGCGGCAGGTACCGCCCCAGACGCCATTCGAGCTTCGGGTCAATGGCCAGCTGCTCCAGACCGGCTACACCGACGGTCTCCGCACCGCCGGCAGCGGTGGCACGCAGATCACCTTCGACGGCCGCGACGCGATGGGACGCCTCGTCTCCGCCTATGCCCCAGTCGATCGGTCATTCTCGAACCTCACCTACGCCGAGCTCGTCAAGAAGATCCTCGGCGAGGTCGGTTTCACCATCGACGGCGAGGACGAGAGCAAGCCGGAGACTCTGCTCTTCTACGACGACACCGCAAACAGGAAGGCGATCAGCGGCACGAAGATCACGACCTTCACGAACGCGGAGATCGAGACCACGACACGCGCGAACCAGGGAACGGTAACCGACGAGAAGGCCAACACCAAAAAGACGACCTACAGCAACGCGAGCGTGAAGGTCGGGCGCCGTTGGTACGAGTGGCTGAAGACCCAGCTCGACCGGGCCGGACTCTTCATGTGGGCCGCAGCGACCGGCGACTTCATCCTCACGGTCCCGAACGCCTCGCAGGCGCCGGCGTACCGGCTCACGCGTGCAAGGCGCGGCGCGCCGGTGCTCGGCAAGGTCACGGACCACAGCTTCGAGCTGAACACCACCGAGCGCTACTCGAAAATCATCGTCTACGGGCGCGGCGGCGGGCAGAAGACGGGTCGCCACAAGTTCAGCGGCGAGTTCATCGACAGCGAGATGGCCGAGCTCTTCGGCGGCCAGAACGCGAAGATCTACCCCATCCACGACAACGAGGTGACGAACGCCCAGCAGGCGGTCCACTACGCGCGCCGGCGCATGGCGGAGCTCAACCGCGAGGGTTGGTCTCTCACCTACACGGTCTCGGGGCATTCGACGACCGACACCGCCGACGGGCGCCGCGCGATCTGGACGCCAAACACGGTCGTCGAGGTGGCGGACGACGAGCTCGGCCTCTACGGAAACCTTTGGGTCGAGGAGGTCTCGCTGCTCGGCACGCCGCAACGCACCACCCGGCTCCGACTGATGCGCCCCCGCGACCTTTTCTTCGCTACTGAGCTCCAGAAGGGGCTGAAGGAATTCGTCGAGTTCAAGAACCCTAAGACCGGCGCCACCCGCGCGATCGGGGCGTCGTTCTGATGGGTGCGATGGTTCAGCGCCCGGGGTTGGTCCTCCACCTCGACACGATCAGGGGGAGCTTCTACGACGACGACGGATTCCTCGGCTTCCAGATCGACGGGGACGGCGACAGCACAGACGGCGCGCCCGAGCTCGAGCCGCAGGTCGCACCCTTCGACGCACTGCACACCTACGGGTTTCTCTCGAGGCCGCTTGACCCAGCGGTCGACGGCGGCGGACACATCGAGCGCGGCGCGCTCAGCCTGACGCTCTGGGAGGGCTCGAGGGGCTACTCGCTTGCCCTCCACGACTCCCGCGTGGTGCCGGCGCTCGCTCGCTGCAAGGGCGGCGAGAGCGTCCAGTACGGGCCCAAGAACAACTTCATCCGCTGCCACGACGACGGGCGCATCTCGCAGATGTGCACCGACGACGGGACCGAAAACGGCAAGGTCGTCGCCGCCGAGCACGGGCCCTCGGGGTTCACGTGGCGGGGGCCGTGGGGCAAACTCACACACGACGCGCTCGGGCTCCACTACCTGCACACGTCGGGCGCCCGGCTCGACGGTGGAGCCGTATCGGGCCTCCCGGCCCCGCTGGATGCGCTTGGCTCATACTGGACGCTCAGCGCCCAGATCATCGAGCTCAAGGGCGCGGTGGTCCAGGTGGGCTCCGGTACCTTCGAGCCGGCATCCAAGGCACTCGCCCTTCAGGTGGTGCTGGCGGCGCAAGCGGCTGCCGACACTGCGCAAGCCGCGGCGGATACGGCGCAGGCGGCATCCAATACGGCCACGGCGGCGGCCCTGGCGGCCATCCAGGCCGTTTTGGTGACCCTGAACCCGACTGCAGCAGCCGCTTCGGCCGGGCCCGTCACGGCGGCATCCACGGCCCTCGGCGCCACGGTTGCCGCACTGGGCGCCGCCGCTACCGCGCTCGGCGCCGCGGTCACGGCAATCGGCGCGGGCGCCGTCACGATACCAGCGAAGAGCGCTCAGGTGGGCTGACGATGGCCTGCGTACCCCTTCCCGCACCGCCTGCGCTGCCCTCGCTCGGGCCGCTGTCGCTGACTCCGACGCTGCCATCGCTCGGGTTCGACCCGACGCTCTGCTGCAAGCTGCTCCCGTTTCCGGTAGCCACGCCGCCCATCCCGTTTCCCGCCGGCGTCTACAACCCCGCCGTGGCGGTGGCGCTCGCTGCCGCGCTGGACACCGTGCGCGCCTACCTCGATGCGCTCCCAACCGGCTGCCCGAAAGAGTGATCCCATGAAACACGTCGTCAAGTTCAAGGTCCGCCGCGTCGTTCAGGAATCCCGTGACGGGAGGGTCATGGACCATGTGCGTCTCGAGCGCGCAGACGAATCCGACGCGCCCGAAGTCTCGGTGTCGGTGCGGGCCGCGTCGCCGTCGGGCTTCAAGCCAGAGCAGAGCGTGCTCGTGACCGTCGAAGTGGTGGGCTGAGCCCGTGGGCTTTGGTGCGGACGGGTTCGGTGGAGCCGCGTTCGGGGCCGATCCGCCGACCTTCGGGCCCCAGTACGAGCGCGTCGCGCCGCCTGCCGCCGTCTACTTCGACCCGCTCTCACACGAGTTTCTGCTCGACTCCGAGGGCCGGTACCGAGAGATGACGCCGGTCGAGCAGCAGGTGGCGATCTCGTTCTCCGTGCCGCGCGGTCACCTCGCGCATGCGCCGAACGTCGGCCACGACTTCCTGACGCTGCCGCGGCTCGGGCGCGCCGCGCTCGACGTGGAGATCGACCGCCGCGCGCGCCTCGCCTCTCCCTTCGACCGGCTTCTCGCCGACGGCACGATCGAGATCGTCGGTGTGATCGGCAAGACGCACCCGAAGGACACCGAGAGCGGAATCACCATTCAGTGGCGCCTCACCGGCGACACCACGACCAGGACCACCACCGTTGGCTCTCGCTGATCTGCCCGACGGTTTCGTCACCTTCACGCGCGACGAGATCGAAAAGCGCTACAAGCGCGACTACCTGCTTCGGAACCCCGAAGCGGACGTGGTCTCGGGACAGCCCGATCTCGACGCGAAGCTCGCGGCGGATCTGGTGCTGCCGTTCTACTTCGACGCGGAACTGATCGCGGACGGCATCAACGAGGATGCAGCAAGGGGTCCGCGGCTCGACCTCGTAGGGGCGCGCATCGGGCGCTCGCGCGGCGCGGCGAGCGGAGCTACCGGCTACGTTGCGGTCGCTGCCTCCGCCGGCGGCGGGACGATGCAGACGGGCGACGAGATCGAGAACACGCACACCCGAAAGAAGTACGAAGCCGTCGAGACGAAGCACGTCGACGACGGCGAGCACATCAAGATCCGCGCTAAGTCGAAGGGACCCGAGACCGACGTCGAGCCCGGCGCGGTTCTCCGCTGGACCTCCCCGCGCCCCGGCATTGGGCAGAACGCTACCGTCGTCGAGCAGAGCGACGGTCGCGGCCTCACCGGTGGCGCCGAGGCCGAGGGGGACCCCCGCTACCTCGACGGCATCCGCGAGGACAAGCAGAACCCGGCGAACGGCGACAACGACGCCGAGCTCGCAAAGGTGATCCGCAAGACACCGGATGTTCCGGTCGAGCAGGTCTTCACCTATCCCGGGATTTACGCCGGCGGCTCGAGCGGTTTCACGTTTACGGTCCTGGCTCCGGCGCTCGGGGCGAGCAGGCTCCCCACGGACCTCCAAGTCCAGGCCGCATGGGAGTGGATCGTAGCTCAGATGCCGGGCGACAACTCCTACTTCCCGCTCGTGCCCACAAGCCAGGCGCTGGTGCTCGCCTTCGCTGTCACCTGGGCCCAGGGCGGCTGGGCCGACGTCGGACCCTGGCCGGCGGCCTACGCGGACGCCATGGTGATCTCGAGCGCGAGCTCGGCGGCCGCGTTCATCGTGAGCGGCAGCGGTACGGCGCCGGTCGTCGGCAACACCGTCGGGATCTGGGACCGCAACACCTACACGCTCCGCCGCAAGACCATCGCCACCGTGACGGGGACGGGTCCCTGGACCATCACCTGCACGACCGCGAACGGCGCAAGCGACACGAGCTACACGCCGCAAGCGGGGCAGCGCCTCTCTCCCTGGTCGGACAATCTGCCGGCTGTTCCCGCGCCGGTCCTCGCCTACATGGCGACGCTCGGCCCCGGTGAGCTCTTCGACCCGACCGGAATCCCGAGCGAGGAAGGCCGACGACGGCTCCGCTCACCGGCCCCGCCGAAGGAATGGCCGCACGACACCGACGGCGAGCTCACCGTGAACGTCCAGGCGCTCGCCGAGGTGAAGAGCGCGACGGCGCTCGCAGGCGTCGGGACCGCCGTCACCAATTCGCTCCCGCCGAAGCTGCTCGAGCTTTCCGACCTCGCCCTCTACGTGAGCTGAGCCCATGCCCGAAACCGACGACCTCACGTGGGAGCAGACGCCGCCGCGCCGCCCAAATATCGCCGACTTTAACGGTGGCCAGCTCGAAAACGACACTGAATTCCCGCCGAGCCCGGGAGATCCGGACGCGCTCGCGCAGAACCAACTCGAGAAGCAGATGGTCGGAGTCGCGGGGCTTGCCGACTTCGCCAGGCTCTACGTCACGAACGCCGGCACGCCTGCGCTCAGCGCGATCTGGTGCATGCGTACGGATCTCGTTCTCGCCGACTTCACCATCACTGATGGCGGAACCGGGATCACCGACGTCACGCACACCGGCGGAAAGATACCAGCCGTGCAGTGGCTTGCCGAGGCGTACCGCACGGGGAATGCGGGTGCGGGATCCGCAACGGTCGAGAGCATCACGAACGGGTGGCGCGTGCGCACCTACGTGAACACCACACTCACCGACTTGTCCTTCGTACTCAAGATCTCCGGGCTCTGATGATGGCCTACGGATCGGCCTTCAAGCGCTACGGTAACGGCTTTCGCTGCTCGTCACGCAAGCCCCTTGGACAGGTGCTCTACGAGCAGATCCGCGACTCGCACGGCGGCGTCTATGGCACCGAGGGGAGCTTCGAGGGTCCCGCTGCCGGGCGCTGGTTCGCTCTCGCCATGACGGCCGCTCGCGCCCGCACGACGCTCGAGCGCGCCGAGAACCAGGCGAACCCGCTCAAGGCCTACGACCTCCTGCGTGCCCACGTAGGTCACTACGGCATCGTCCTCGACGGAACCCCGAGCGTCTCCGACTACCGAGCGGCTCTCGCCGCGGCGATGAAGCTCTCGCTCGGGCCAAGGCGCGGGAACGTCGAGTACCAGCTTAGGACGGCGCTCGGAGGCGACTTCGTCGCATGGGTGACGACGCCAGCGAGCTCGACCACGTCCTACCCGGATAGCCCCTGGACCGGACTCAGCACGCGGCAGGGGATCTTCAACGACCCGCCCGTGTGGAAGACGATCCGGATCACGCAGAACATTCACTTCGTCGGTTTGTCCGGCGGTGGGCTGCAAACCGTAACCTTTGAGCACGTGTCGGGCGACACCGGAACGCTCGTGGTCGGTGACAAGCTGGTCGTGGCGCCGGGGAAGTTCGGTCAGCAGGAACTCGTGATCGTGCTCGCTCGGACGGACTCGACCTTTCAGGCGCTCTTTCGCCGACCGCACGAGGCGAACGAGGTCGCTTTCCGACGGCCTTGGCCATTCTGGATGAGCACCGCGAAGCACTCGCTCGTGGTCGTACCGCACGGGCGAGCTCGGGACCGCGTGCTGCGGGACAAGGTGCGACGGCTGCTTCACAAGCTCCTCGGAGCGACGTCGACGTGGGACGTCGTGGAGGAGAACTCGACGCCAGGCACGACCGGCGGATTCCTGCCTGGCGTTGGTGAGCCCGGCATCACACCGATCGTTCAAGCGACGCTCTGATGGCCCATAATAACCGCACTCGAGCCAGTCTCGCCGCATGGAACTCCGGCGTTGTCACGCCCGCGGAGTTCAACAAGCTCGACACGCAGGCTTTTGAGTCGATCAATGGCGACCAGGGCGGCGTCTGGGCCCCCGCCACCGTCATCGAGCTCGGCGGCGCCGGGCTGCTCGTCTCCGGCCCCTTCGAGGCGACCGGCACCTCCGACCTGGACGCGACCGACTTCCACGGCGACGTCAATATCCTCACGGGGAACAACTTCCAGGCCCGTGGTGACGTCTTCCTTGGAAACGACTCGGGCGACGCCGTCACGGTCGAGGGGACGTCAGCGTTCAACGCCCCCGCAACCTTCAACTACGCCCTTACCGTCAACTCCTCCGCGGTCTTCAACGACAACGCCCAATTCAACGACACCGTCGCTTTTATTGGGCTGGCCGTCTTCGCGGACGACGTAAATTTCGCTGAGCCGGTCAACTTCGAGGATAACGTCACCTTTGAAGATCCTGTCGACTTCGACGACGACGTCGACTTCGCGGTCGGGACCACGGTCACGATCCGTGGCGACGCGCACATCGGCACCGATGCGGGTGACGATGTGCTGGTCGGCGGAACGGCCACGTTCGACGCGCCGGTCACGTTCACAGATGACGTGAGCATCTTCTCGAGCGGTGGCTTCGACTGCAACGCCGATGCGACCTTCGACGGGAACGTGGTGCTCGGCGCAAACAGCGGGAGCAACGTCGACGTGCTCGCGGTGATGACGCTACACCAGCCGCTCCAGTACACGTTCAAGGGGCGGGTGCCATATAGGCCGGTGATCGGGCCTGACGGAGCACAGACCTACGACGTCAGCGAGTGCAACTGCATCTATGTCCCGTCGATCTCAAATAATCAAAACTGCTTCATTGACGACACCGGTGCCGTCGACGGAGACTTCTTCGAGATCACTCTCGCGTCGAGCATCCCTCACGGCGCCTCCGCGTCCGTGCTCTACATCGACCTGCAGGGGGGCGGCAGGCTAGCGACGCTCTTCGCTGGAACAGCGCCCGCGCACGTAAAACTTGTTCGGATCAGCGGCATCTGGCGAGCGACGATGCCGCAAGGTCTCGGCTCGTAGCTCCTTGCCACAGATCTGAGCTCCGTCGTCGCCGCTCGCGCAGACGCAGGCCTGAGAAGCGCCCGCGTCGCAGACCACCCTGGTTCGCGCGCTCGCCGGCGCCTCGCGTTGCAGCTGCAACGACGGGTAGTGTCCTAAGTTGACTGACGCGGATTTTTCGCCAGGGGCGGACGGTGGCCCTGCCGGGCCTTCGGTAAGCGAGCAACTCGTCTGGTCAGCGGCCGACCGCTCGGGTGTGGCCAGGCTCGATCGCGCCCCGTGTGATCTGCATGATGCCGGGACCGATCAAGCGGGGCAATTCGACGGCTGTCTTGACATCGAACTTAGCCCGGGCGACGAGCGAAATCGGACGATCGCCGGCATGTCGGGGATCTTCTACTGCGGCGACAACCTAGAAATTCTTACGGCGCTCGACCTTGTTCCGGCCGAGTCGGTCGACCTGATCTACCTCGATCCGCCGTTCAATTCGCAGCGGACCTACAACATCGTCTACAAGGATTCCCGGGCGCAGGCTGAGGCGTTCAAGGATCATTGGTCGTGGCAGGAGGCCGCGCCGCAGTACGCAAGGCTCTTGGACGCGTCCGAAACGCCACCAAAGCTAAGGACGCTCCTTCGCGGCTTGCACGATCTCCTGATCGACGACGACGCCGACCTGCTTGCGTACCTCGCGATGATGGCCCCGCGCATCTTCGCGCTTCATCGCGTGCTGAAGCCAACTGGCTCATTGTACTTGCACTGCGATCCGACCGCCAGTCACTACCTGAAACTCGTCCTCGACGCGGTATTCGGCGCGGGCCGCTTTCGATCAGAAATCGTCTGGAAGCGCTCCGGTGCGCATAGTGATACCAAGCAGGGGCGCAAGCTTCACGGCCATATCCACGATACCGTGTTGTTCTATACGAAGTCGGACGAGTGGACGTGGAACGATATCTTCACGCCGTATGGCGACTCATACGTCGGCAAGGACTATAGGTTGGTCGAAGAGGGTACGGGGCGCAGGTTCCGGAGGGATAACCTGACGGCGGCGCGGCCAGGCGGCGACACGTCGTACGAGTGGCGCGTAAAGAAGCCGCGCAACAAGAAGGAGCGCTGGGTGGCAGACCTCGACGACGAGCATCTCAGCCCACGCGTAGACTGGGAGTACAAGGGCGCGCATCCCTACAAGGGCAGGTACTGGGCGTACTCTAAGGAGAACATGCGGCAGTACGCCTTGGAGGGAAGGCTCCGTCACACCTTCGATGGCATGCCCGAGTACAAACGCTATCTCGACGAGATGCCGGGCGTCTCACTGCAAGATATATGGACCGACATCCAGCTTGCCGGAGCGGCGGAGCGGGTCGGATACCCCACGCAGAAACCACTGGAACTCCTGGAGAGGATTATCCGATCGTCCTCAAACCAAGGGGGCCTTGTGCTCGATCCTTTCTGCGGTTGCGGAACTACCATCGAAGCATGTGAGCGACTCGGCCGCCGATGGATCGGGATCGACATAGCGCGAAAGGCCGTTGAGGTCACAGAGGCCCGCTTCAAAAAGCTCGGTCTAGTAGCTCCGGAAGTTGAGTGGAACCCGCCGGACATCGATGCGACACGGGCGCTCGCCGCGCGCTCCGGCATTAAATTCGAGGAGTGGGTTCGGCGTAAGATCAGGGCGGCCCGGCGCCGCAAGCGAGATCGGGGCATCGACGGGGAGGCCTACTTCCGTGACGCTCAAAACCACCTGACGCACGTGCTCGTCTCGGTGAAGGGCGGCAAGCTCAATCCGGCGATGGTGCGCGAGCTGCGCGGTACGATGGAGCGTGAGCACGCGCCGATCGGCGTGCTGGTGACCATACACGAGCCTTCCAAGGAGATGCGACTGGAGGCGACACACGCTGGCTTTCTCAAGGTCTCGGACGCAGAGGGTCCGATCCCGAGGCTTCAGATCGTGACGGCCGCGCGCCTGTTCTCCGACTTGCCCGCGATCCGTGCCCCCGGCGTGAACGTCACCGAGATGCCGAAGCCCGTGGTCCCGACAGCCGAGCCGGATCAGCTAGCGCTCAACCTGGAGCCGCCGAAGCCGACCAAGAAGGTACGTAAGCAGACCGAGGAGAGGGCGCGACCCGCGGTCGAGGAAGAGCCCAAGTCGAGCCGACGAACCGGGCGGCCTAGCCGCTAGCGGCCACGATTGCCGCCCGCGCCCACTCCGAGAGCGGTAGCCCCTCGCGCTTTGCCGCCACCTCGGCCGCCTTCCGCTCTGCCGGCGTCAGCCGGAGCGTTAGAACCTCGCCCCTGGCCTCGCCCTTCGGCTTCGGCGGCCTACCCATCTTCTTCGCTGCCATCGCCTAAACCCTTCCTCGCTCGGTGCTCGGCCACTACGGCCGCCTGGACGGCCTTACGAGGGGTATTGACCGGCGGCTTGTGCAGCACGGCGACGTAGCGCCAGCGGCCGCTATCGGCCTCGTGGCGCCACGCGTAGGCCTTCCCCGCTGGGTGGTCCGTCAGGGCGAAGACCTCGACCACGCCGTCCCATACGGTCTCGCCGTTGAACGTCTCCACGACGGGCACCGACTCAAGGTGCTCCGCCGTCGCCCCGTGAAGCTTTAGGATGGCCTCACGGAGCGCGGCAATCTCGGCCGCGTCCGTCACGCGGCCGCCGCGTCGAGAAGCTCCTCGACGGTCCAAACGTGGTCCGTGATGCCCGCCGCCATCGCCGGGGTCACACGGAGCGAGCGGTGCACGCGGCAGAGGTTGTAGCTCGCGAAGTGAAGGGCCATCGCGGCCTTGTGGTTCTCCAGCTTCTTGCTGAACGCGTTGGTGAGGCGGGTCATTCGGCGGTTCGACATCCGGATCGAGAGGTTAGAACGTTCGACGTGCGAGGTGGAAGCCAGCTCCAGGTCTGGCGCGCCGATGACCTCGGTCTTGGTGACCTCGCTCACGCGCGGCGGACTGTACCGGCCGCTACCGGCATCCTCAGCCTCGTATGACTTGACTACCTGGGCGTAGTCCACCGCGCACTCGAACGCGTTGTCGATGGCTTCCGCGTAGAGCGGGAACGCGTCCGAGGTAATCTGGACGCGGTTACGAAGGCGGCGTGCCAGGTCTTCGACGAAGAGGCGCGTGTTCACCGCGTTGCGCTTGCCCGTGCGGAAAACCGGGATGAGCTTCGTCTCGGGGTCGAGCGCGACGAACGTCCAGCAGTCGCCGACCTCGTTGCGGTTGTCTTCGAGCGTGACGTTCTTCTGCTTCTTGGCGACGTAGCCCCAGATCTCGTCCACCTCGATCTCCGTGCACGGGAGGTCAACCATGATGCGGTCGAGCAGCACTTCGCAGGCCTGCCCCACCTTGACCATGAGCCGCATGATCGTGTCGCGGTGAACGCCCGTCATGCGCTCGATCGAGCGAATCGAGACGCCCTCCACGAGGGCGGAGATGACGGCGACCTTCTTGGCGCGGGGAAGAACGTTCGACATGAGAGTTATTGTATACAGAATGTCGGGACGTGCAATACTTTTCGTATTCAGAAAGTCGATTCACCCGCGAGGCCTGAAATCTAGGCTTTGCTGACGGCCGAATACCCGCTCCACATGCTTCTCGTAGGTGGCCTTGTCGGGCGACGCTTCCGCAAGGCCGCAGAGCCGACCCAGGTGGGTTCGGAGGGCCTTCACGCCAATCTCAGAGAGAAACTGGTGCAGCTTGGCGTACCGGTCCTCGCTCGCGGCTTTCTGGGCGCGGGTCAGCTCCAGGATCTTCCCGTTGCTCCTGGCTAGCGGCTTGTAGACCTGATCCACGGTTAGGTGACGGAACTTCCACGAACCACCCCGCGGAGGTTTCTTGATCCCGTAAAGCCGGTACCACTCCGCGTAGAGTTCAGGCGGGAATTCCTTCTCGTACTCGCGAGCCTCTTCGCTCACGTAGAGCTTGAAGGCGGCAATGACCTCGGCCCTAGTCGCGTCGTACCCAGCCAAGGCATAGACGAGCCCCTTGATCCCCGCCTTGGCTGAGGCGTTCAGGATGACGTGCGCCTGCTTGACGATGTGCGCCTGCGGGCGCTGGCTAACTTTGTTTTCGTCGTGCGCACGGAGCACCACATTGCAGACGTCGATCAGGTTCGAGACGTCGTAGCCGTGCACCGTTGCGGGCGGCGGATTCCTGCCGCCCGGCTCCGGCGGAGACCAGGCAAAAACAAGTGGTTTTGCGAGTTTTGATTCGAGTTCGGCTCCGACGTACGGAGCTATCTTCCTGGTACCGAGAAAGCGGCGGAGCAGGTTGCCGGCTTGGCTACGTTGCCGACCCTCGCCACCATGAAGCGGAGCGCAACGTCTACGCAGGCCGCTTCCTCGGGGGTCAGCTGCCCCGGCTTCTTCAGGCGGCGATGGTCAACGCGTGGACGGCGCCAACGGATCTGCTTTGGCTTCTCGGCAGGCTTCATGCCGCGAGGCTAGGCGGGCACCCCGGATCAACTCACGCGCCGGATCAACTTAGGACACTACCCAACGACGCGTGCAAAACAGCCCCCAACCGGAGCGCTGCTGTGACGCCGTCGCGACGAACGCAGCCCCGCACTCTTCGCACGCGCGCGTGACGCGTTTGAACGCTGCCATTCATCGAATCTAGCACGAAACGCAGTAAATCTGATGGTTCCTCCCTACGCCAAATTGCTCGTCGCCCTGAACGGGGGCGCCAACCAGACCGGAGGCATCCTCGCTGCGTTCGGGGACACGGTCAGGCTGCGCTCTGAGCACACGGCGACGGTCCAGAGCTTCCGTTTTGAAATCTACGCGCACCCGGTAGCATTCCCATGCCCGGCGGGCTGGAGCACCGCGGCGGACGGGTACACGTACTATTTCGCGGCGAGCGCGACTCCGCCGGACTTCACGCTACCGAGCGACCACAGCCAGTTCGGTAAGTTCCTTCTGGGGCTCACCATCAACGGTGGGGACCCGGGCGTCTCCGGGTTGCCGGCGACGCAGTTCGTCGACGAGTCCACGGCCGTCGAGATCATCAGCGACAGCGGCGTCCAGGGTGTCGCGTGGCGTGAAGGTGAGCAGTTCAGCCCGCTCAAGTACGTCGCTGCGCTCCAGCTCGCGCTGAGCCTTCTCGATCAGGGGCTCGGTGGCGGCTTCGGTTCCGCCTCGATCGCTGATCACTCGGTCACGTACGTCAAGATCCAGACGGTTGCCGCATCGAGCCTCATCGGCAACCCGACCGGTGTCACGGCCAACGCCCAGGCGATCGGGGTCAACAACGGCCTCGGCTTCAGCGGCTCGAACCTCGGGATCGTCGACGGCGGCGTCAACTACGCCCGCATCCAAGACGTTTCGGCGGCGAGCCGGGTGCTCGGGCGCGGCAGCGCGGGCGGCGCAGGCGACGTAGAGGAGCTCACGGTCGGCGGTGGCCTCGAGTTCAACGCCACGCAGATCCGCCTCTCGGCGCTGACGGGCGACGTCACGAACGCTGCGGGCGGCGGCGCGACGGTGATCGGGACCAACAAGGTCACGCTCGCCATGCAGGCGCAGGTCGCGACGGCGCGGTTCCTCGGACGCGTCACGGCCGCCACGGGGAACGTAGAGGCTCTCACGGGCACGCAGGCGACGACCCTCCTCGACGCCTTCACCTCGGGCCTGAAGGGCCTCGTGCCGGCCTCTGGCGGCGGCACCACGAACTTCCTGCGTGCGGACGGCACGTTTGCGGCACCTACCGCGACGGCGACCCCAGCCGGGTCCACGACGCAGCTCCAGTACAACAACGCTGGCGCGCTCGGCGGCACCGGCGGCATCACCTTCCCCGGCGCGAACCGTCTTGCCTTCGCGGCTGAGACGACGAACTCGAACCTCCAGTTCGAGCACAACACCGTCATCGCCAAGGTCCGGAACCAGGCCAACAGCGCCTACGTCCCTGCCCTCACCTGGGGCGCGGCGAACGACGAGCTCGTGATCGGCGACGGCACGGGCTCGGCCTCGGTTGCCACGATCCGAAGCCGAGTCGAGGCCGCTGGCTCCTACATCTGGGAGGTCGTCACGGGGACGTCCGTCGCCGCCCTCACATCGGCCGGCCTGGCCCTCACGCCCGTGGCGGCAACCGGCACGGTTGTTCCGAGTCTCAAGATCACGGGTGCCGCGCATACCGCGCTGACGGCCTCGACCGAGCGTCACGCGGTTCAATTCGACCTCAGCTCCACGAAGCAGTTCGCGACCGGCGCCCTCACGACGCAGCGCGAGGCGCGGCTCCAGGCCCCGACCTACGGCTTCGTCGGCGCGTCCGTCATCACGACGGCGGCGACGCTCGCCATCTCGGGCGCCCCCATCGCCGGCACGAACGCGACCATCACCCAGTCGCTCGCGCTTTGGCTCGAGACTGGCTCCCTTGCCTTCGGCTCGAGCGCGGCGCTCTCCGGGCTCACGCGCATCGCGCACAACGTCGCGTACCTCGTCGGTCGGAGCTCGACCAGCACCGACCTGAACCTCGTGCGCTGGGGCTCCGTCGTCACTGATGGGCTCACCCTGGGTGATGACGCGGCGGTGAGCGTCTTCGCCTACGCATCGACGACCTTCGGTGTGCGTCTCGGCGGTGCCACCGAGTGGGCGTTCACGACGACGCAGCTCGACGCCAACAACAACAACCTCGTCAACCTCTTCGCGCTGAACGGGACGCGTGTCGCGACCGGCGCGCTCGGCACGGCGCTCACCGACGCGAACGAGACACTCTCCGTCGCAGGCGGCAACGTCTACGAGCAGACGACGGCCCTCACGGGCAACCGCTCGAAGGGCCTCGCTGTCACGGGCAGCCCGACGAATGGCGAAGTGATCTCGATCCGTCGGTTCACGACGGCGGCGTTCACCCTCACGATCAACGACGAGGTCGGTAACCCGCTCTACGTCTTCCCGGCGGGTCAGGCGCGCATCGCTGACTTCTCCTACTCGAGCGCGACGAACAAATTCGTTCTGCTCGGGCACATGAAGCTCACCCCCTGATGTTCGGCCCTAGCCCCACATTCCCAGGCGGCCCCGGTGGCTTTGCGGCCGGCGCTGGCGGTGGTTCGTCCGGATTCTCAGGGCGCGACATCATCTGGGTGGACCTGCGCTTCCCCGCCGGCGTCGGGGTTGGGACGGACGAGCTCCCGTTCAACACGGCGAACCTCGGCCTCGGCGCGGTGCCGGACGGCGGCACGATCAACATGGTCGGCGGCGACGCGACGACCGAGCCGGGTGTTTCGATTGGGGCCCGCAGCTTCGCCGTTCGTGGCTTCGGTGGGCAGCACGCTGGCGGCGGCCTTCCCCCGAAGCTGCCGACGCTCACCTACGCGATCACGACCGGGACGCAGCGCCTGGCGTTCCACAACGTCTCGGTCGCGCTCGTGCACGCAGGCGCCTCCGCCTCCCTCACGCAGTTCCACTTCGAGTTCTGCCCGACCGTCACACTCACGGGCGGCACCGACGCTCCCCCGGTCTACTGGGTGGGCGACGGCACCTGCACCTTCTCGGGCGCGGGCGGGCCAGCTGAGTTCCACGGCGGGACCATCGACGGCTACACCGCGAACAGCGGCGCAGTCGTGCTTGATGGCTGCAACGTCACGGGGAACATCGAGAGCCCGACGTCCGTCACGATCCTTGGCGGGTGCTCATTCACGGCGATTTCGATCACGTCGCCGAGCATCAAGATCGACGCGGCGAGCTACTACCGCGCGGTCGCCGCTGGCGTTTCGTTTTCCTCGTCCGCTGTCGTCCTCATCGCAACTGCGGCCCCGGTGGACATCGGGACGGCGAATGCCGCTGGCTCGGCCAAGACTTACTCACTCGCCGACCACGTTCACGACCTTCCGTTCCCACCGGTGCAAGACGCGCTTGCCGCGGCGACCGGCTCGATCAGTGTCAACAGCCAGAAGATCACGAATGTCGCGGCCCCCACGTCTGGCAGCGACGCGGTCACCAAGACCTATGCGGATGCGCTTGCCTCGGGCCTGAAGGTCAAGACGCCGGCTCTCGTTGTCGCGACCGCGAACCAGGCCACGATGACGGGCCAGGCGCAGACGATCGACGGCGTCGCCCTGAATACCGTCGGACAGCGCGTGCTCCTGACGGCTCAGACGACCGCGACGCAAAACGGTCTCTGGGTCATCGCGGCCGGAGCCTGGACACGCCCGACGGACTTCGCGGTTGGCTCGAGTGCTGCGCAGTCCTACGTGCTCATCACGTCGGGCACAGTCGGCGCCGGGTCGAGCTACTTCTGCACCACTCCGGCCGTCTCGGACGACGTTGACACCAACAACCTCGCGTGGGTGCTGTTCAGCCAAGCCGCGGTCATCACGGCTGGCGCGGGCCTCACCAAGACGGGCAACACGCTCGATGTCATCGCGAACGCCGACGCTACGATCGTTGTCGCCGCGGACGACATCAAGGTCGGCGTCATCGGCAACGCCAACCTGGCCAACAACACGATCGCGCTCGCCCGCCTTGCGAACGCGGGGGCTCAGAATGACTTCCTGATGCGCAAGTCCGCCTCGGGCGGCGCGTGGGAGGACGGAACCGCGGCTGAGGCGCGCACGGCTCTCGGCATCTTCCCGTACGGCGCCCTGCTGCCGGTCCGTGCGGCGACCACTGCCAACATCACGCTCTCGGGCACGCAGACGATCGACGGCGTGGCCCTCATTGCGACCGATCGGTGCCTCGTCAAGGATCAGTCCACCGGCGCGAATAACGGCGTCTACCTGGTTGCGGCGGGAGCGTGGACGCGTGCGACGGATGCAGACGGTTCTGGCGAACTCGTGGGCGGTATGCTCTTCCCGATCTCAGAGGGTACGGTCAACGGCAATCGCGTTGCGATGCTCACGACCAACGACCCGATCACGATCGGCGTCACGGCGCTCGTTTTCGCGATGGATCGGACTGTCGCACTCGGCGCCGTCGCACCGCTGGACGTAACCAAGTCAGCGGCCGCGATCGGCACCTCGACACTCGCAGCGCCGCTCGATCATAAGCACGACGTCTCAACCGGCGTCGTCATCGACATCGGGACGGCCGCCAACGCGGAAGGCACGGCCACTAGCCTCGCGCGCTCCGACCACGCTCACCGACTGACCTTTGCAGTCGTCGCGACCGTCCTCGCTGCAGCTTCTGCCGCGATCTCGGTCAACAGCCAGAAGATCACGAATGTCGCGACGCCAACCGTCGCGACCGATGCCGCGACCAAGGGCTACGTCGACGCCTGGCCCGGAATCCCGGCAGGCAGCACGGGGCAGCTTCAGTACAACAACGGCGGAGTCTTCGACGGCGCATCGGGGATCACGGTCGTCGGGTCCGAGACGGCGCTCTCGTTCGGTACCACCACGAACGTCTCTTCGGGGGATCTGCGCCATGCGCATGGCGCAACCATCGTTGCCGGGCGGCTTCAATCAGGCCTCGGCGGTGTGCCGGTCCTGCGTTGGGGCGTCGGGACGAACAACTACATCATCGTAGGCGGCGGCACCGAGGGCGTCGCCGGACTCCAGCTCGAGGTCACGACCGGCAGCATCGAGCTGAAGGTCGCCACCGTACCCGAGTACACGTTCAGCGCTACCGCGCTGACGATGCAGAACAACAATCTGGTCATGGGGACCGGGTTCGCGTCGTTCGGCACGGCGCCAGGGACCGGCGCGGTCCGAATCGGCAACGACCTCGGCATCTACAGTATCACCACCGGCGCGTCCGATCGGTTCCTCGCCGGTCTCCTGAGCGATAACGCTACCTACTTCGGCGATCCAGCGTCGGCGGCTGCCTACGTGCGCTCGGGCACTGGGCTGGGGCTGAGACTCAATGGCTCGGGCTCCGATACTCAGACCTTCACATCGACGCTCGTTGATCTGAAGAGCAGCGTCGTCCAGCAGGGGACGAACCCTTCGGGCAGCGGACTCTGGCGCGTACCAACCAGCCCCGGCGTGGTGCTCGGCTCTCGTAACTACGACAACACGGGCAACCAAGCCGTCATCACGGTCGCTGGCGACGGCGCGACATTCAATGACCTTCACCTCGGGGACACGGGGGCGAAGGGGCACAGCAGCGTCTATCTGGACGCCAAGACGCAAGTCGTCATCAGCATCCTCGCCACCGGCGAGTACGTTTTCGGCGCGAGCGCGCTCGATGTCACCAACAACAACATAATTCGCACGAATGTATCCGATGCGAGCGCGACGACTTTTCTGATCCGTGGGACCGGCAGCCAGGGGGCTGGAAACGCAACAGGCGGCAGGTTCCGGGCCTCCGGCGGCAGGAGAGACGGCACCGGCAACTACGGCCCCTCCGAGTTCGCGCTGAACGTAGACGACTCGACCTTCTACACGATGGTCGAGGCCGCACACTTGGCGAATGCGCGCCGGGTCGTCTCGCTCTGTCAGCTCGCGCCGATCACAACCACCGAACTGCCGACGAACACGGGTGACGGGATCGTCTATCTCGCCCCCGCAACCACTCCGCCGACTGCAACACCTGGCTCGTCGGGGGCCCTGCTTTGGGCGACGGGTGGGGCGCTCAAGACCCTAGGGGTCGGCGGCTGCTACTACGACGTAGGCGGCACCACTGGGAGCGGCGGTGGCACGCTTCACGCTGTCGTCAAGCGGAACGGCGTCCTCCAAACCACCGACGGGTCGTTCCATACCATCGACTCCTACGCTCTGCCGAACGGATGCGTCGCGAACGTCACGGCGAACATTGTTGGTAGGCAAAGCACGACGCATCGCGCGGGTTACTTCGCGCGCGCGACCATCAGTCAAGAGGGCGGCACCGCCGCGACGGTTGGTGGCGGACCGGACTATCTCGCCAAAGAGTCAAACAGCAACTGGGACGTACGAATAACTGTCACTGGTTCGTCTGTCTCGGTCGACGTTCTCGGCGTCGCCGCAACCACAATTGAGTGGTGGGTCGAGTGGACTATCTCGATTCACCAACCGTAAACGCAACTGAAGAGAGACCATGAGCAAACTCATCCCCTACATCGACGACATCCACATCGAAAGCGCCTCGGGCGAGGCGCTTTATCGTCTGCCCGGTGGCAGCGCGACCACGATCGAGAACGACGACCCGTACCTCGTCTCGCAGCTTTCGATCATGCTCGAGCGTATCAACGATCCGACCTTCGGCGACGGGCTCGACCCGATCGAGGCGGACATGAAGCGAGACGACCTGCGCGGAGAGCTGAAGCGCCAACGCCACACGGCCAAGACCAGTGGCTGGCCCGTGGGGGACGAGGACCATCACCGCCGCCTGCTGAATGCGTTTATGAAGCCGAAGGGGCAGCTGGGCCTCGAGGGGCTGCGGTTCAACTTCGTGTGTTGCGCTCGCGCCGTGCAGAACGCGAAGGCGGTCACGCAAGAGAAGGCCGAAGCGAAGCCCGCGAACGGCGCGTCCACCACCGCTCAAGCCTCGTAGTCCCACCCGGGGCGCTCCCCACCACCGAGCGCCCCAACCCAAGACCAAACGGCCCGCCATCGCGGAGCCGGCAGGACACCTTTGACCACGCTCAACCCCGACCAAGCCGCGATTGGCGCGCTGCCGCCGACGCAGTTCCTCCGCTTGTCCATGACGGCGGAGGGCGCGGGTACGTTCCAAAGCCTCTGGAAGGGCACGGGCACTCCGGGCGCCGGCTCGAATCCGCCGCTCTTTAGCGCGGGCTCTGGCTACGTCCCGACCGACGCGACGCCCGGCTCGTGGGTGTTCGCGAACAACCTGGCGACGTCGCTCTACGGGATCGACGTCTGGGGCGCCACGGCTGGAACGCTGATCCTGTACGATCGCGTCTGGGCGTGCTCGGGGTTCAGCACGCTATCGACGAGCGCGCAGAGCATCGTCACGCCGGGGCTGCCGGGCCGGCAGGGCAGCAACTACGCAGGGCTCGAGGCGTGGGGCGAGGTCTACACGGCACCCGGCGCAACGGGCGCGAACTGGACCCTCGCCTATACGGACGAGCTCGGGAACGCCGGCACCTCCGTCTACGCGCACCCGGCGAACGCCGAGACGGTCGGGCAGATGTTCCCGTTCCCGCTCGCTGCGGCTGACCGAGGCGTGCAGTCGGTTCAGTCCCTCACCTGCTCGGTATCGAGCGGCACAGCGGGCGACATCGGCATCACGCTCCTGCGTCGGATTATCTCGCTCCCGATCACGTCGAGCGGGGCGCTCGATATGTTCTTAGCCCGCATGCCGCCAATCCCCGACGACGCTTGCCTTGCCATGATGGTGTTCTGCTCGACCACGAGCACCGGAGTACTCGGTGGGTCGTTCACGCTGACGCAGGGGTGATAGCCATGCTGCCGGTCGCGATGATCCTCAGTCGAGTGAGGCGGCGCGGCTCTCCGCGACCGTTCCGCTCACCACTCACGAAGACATGGGTGAATACCCAATGGCTCACCACGGTGGCGCTCGGCGGGGAAATGAGCGTCGTCATCGCCGGGGAGAGCGCCGTGACAGCAGGCGTGATCGTCTATCAGTACCAGGGCAAGCAGGTCGCCGCGCGACTCAACGACCAGCGGCTCGTCAAGTTCATCGACGGCGTGCGGTTGCGCGGAAACCATGAGTGCCTCGCGCCGCCGGTGGCCGGTGGCTGAGTGCGCAGCCGCGGGGGCGGGGCGGACAAATGACTCGTCAGGAATGGCTCGACGGGCTCGCGATTGGTGACGCCGCTCGCGTGCACATCACCGGCGAAGGCGCGCCTGTGGACGGTTTAGTTGTGTACAAAAATGTAGGCACCTCGCAGATCGCCATTCGTCTCGAGGACGGACGCCTGATCAAATTCCTTGACGAGGTGCGCTTGCGCGGCGACGGCGAGTTGATCCTGCCACCGGTCGGCATCCCGATAACCGGAGCTGCACCCGGTGGCTGACATCGCGTTCGCGCAGAAGGTCGTGTGGACCCCGAGCGGGGGCGCCGGGAGCATCACCACCTCGGTCTCGTCCTGGCTCGTGATCTTCCTCACGACCGACGCGGGCGCATCGAGCGTGGCGTTCTCGTCGAGCGTGAGCGGGGCGTTCGGCGCGGCGAAGGACACCGAGAACGACGCTGGCGACTTCCAGGACTGCTACGCGTTCGCCAAGTACTGCGGCGCCGGGACGCACTCGATCACTTCGTCAGGCTCGGGGATCTCGTTCGACACGGCTTGCGTGGTCGAAGTCGCGAACGGGGATTCAGCTGGCTACGACCAGGCGCCCGGGCAGGTGCAGACCAGCACGACCGCGCCGAGCTCCGGCAACACCGGCACGCTCGCGGCGGCACCGGCGCTCGGGGTAGCGGTGTCATTCTGCACGAGCTTCGGCGGCGTCACGCCGGTCAACGGCTCTGGTTTCGCTGACAACGGCACGATCTCCAACGCCGGCATGACCGGTCGGGTGGAGTCGAAACGCGTCACCGCGACGACCGCGTTCGCCGGGGACTTCACGTCCACGAGCGGGACGTTCACGACCATCATGGTGGTGATCAAGGAGGCGGGGGGCGGCGCCGCCACGACCGACACAGGCGGCGGACCGACGCGAGACCTGCTCACGGGTCGTCTGCCGCACCTGCGCATGGCCCCCAAGGGCTTTGCGCGCCGCGATCGAATCTACGTGCCCGCGAGACTCGCGGTCTAGTCCGCTGCGGAAAGAAAGACAATCCAATGGGCCGCCTATACACAAGCGTTTTCCAGGCAGTTGCCGTCACCGCTGCGCAGGATCTCCTGTCGCTGCTCGCGCCCGCCGCCACAATTCTGAAGATCCACTACTTCTCTTGTGGCCAGAGTTCGGACGCTGGCGACGCGCAGGATGAACTTCTGCGTATTCGGTTTCGCCGCGGCATGACGACAGTCGGCTCTGGTGGTTCAGCGCCTGCGATGAACCCAGTCGAGGCGCAGAACACGATGGCTGCACTTGCCACGTGTAGAGCGAACGACACGACGGCGGCGAGCGCCGGCACCATCGTGGAGATATGGGAGGAGTGCTTCAACGTGCGCTCGGGGTACATCTTCATGCCGACGCCAGAGATGCGCCCCACGATCGCCGTCAGCACGCGCGGCGCGTTCAATCTCGTCGCGGCGCCAACCGATTCCCTCACGATGAGCGGGACGATCGTCTGGGAAGAGACGTAATCCGCCTGTGCTTCGCTGTGGTTGAGCTGCCATGAGTTGGACCTATCGGCCGCCTTGGACGCACTGGGGCTGGCAGCGGCAGCTCCAGCGGCAGCGTGTCGCGCCGACGGCTCCGGCGGCGGGCGGCTCAGCGACCCTGATCGCCGCACCGGGCGCGCTGACGCTTTCCGGCACCGCCGCTACGCTCCGCTGGGGCCACGCCGTCGTCGCGACGCCCGGCGCACTCACCCTCTCCGGCACGGCCGCGACGCCGCGCAAGGGCTGGCGCGTCGTCTGCGCCACTGGCGCCCTCACGCTGAGCGGGGCCGCTACCGCGCTCGTTCGCGGGCGCACGCTCGTCGCCGGCGGCGGGACGCTCACCCTCTCGGGCACGGCCGCAACGCTCACGCGCGGGCGGCCGATGGTGGCTGCGCCGGGCGCACTGACGCTGTCGGGGACGGCGACTGGGCTAGCGAAGGGATGGAAGATCGTCTGTGCGCCGGGCTCCTTGAGCCTGAGCGGCACGACCACCGGGCTCGCTCACGGCTGGCGGATCGTTGCGACGCAGGGGGCTCTGACCCTATCCGGCACCGCGGCGTCGATGGTGCGAGGCCGCACGATCGCGTGCACGGTCGGCTCGCTGACGCTCAGCGGCACGACGACGGGTCTGAAGCACGGGTGGGCCATCCCGTGCACACCCGGGAGCCTGGCACTCAGCGGCACCGCGGCCGGCCTCCGGCACGGGTACAAGATCGGGTGCACGCCCGGGGCGCTGACGCTCACGGGAACAGCCTGCTCGCTCGTCCGCGGGCGGATCCTCTCGTGCTCAGCCGGCAGCCTCTCGCTGAGCGGCACGGCCGCCGCGCTGACCTACAGCGGGGCCACCCTTACCCTTACCGCCGATCCCGGGGCGCTGGTCCTGACGGGCACGGCAACGGGCCTGCGGAAGGCCTGGCGCCTCGTCTGCACGGCGGGCGCCCTGGCGCTCAGCGGAGTCGCGGCGGCGCTTCGGCGCGGCCGTACGCTCACGGCAGCACCGGCGGCGCTGACGCTGTCGGGCACTGCCGCAAGCCTCAAGCGGAACGTCACCCTCTCGGCCACGCCAGCGGCGCTGGCCCTGAGCGGCACCGCGGCGAGCTTCACCTACAGCGGCTCGACGAAGGTTCTCGCTGCAGCCCCCGGGGCTCTAACGCTCGGCGGCACCGTCGTCGCGCTCCGGAAGGCCAACAAGCTACCGGTCGCACCGGCGGCGCTGACGCTCGCGGGCACCACAACCTCGCTGATCCGTGGCCGGACTCTAGTAGCGGCGGCGGCCGCTCTACTGCTCGTCGGCAGCGCCGCGACGCTCAAGCGTGGCTACGTCGTGACGACGACGCCGGGGAGCCTCGTTCTCACCGGCACTTCAGCCGAGCTTGCCTACAGCGCCACATACCACCGGGCGCCCGATGAACGCGTCGCCGAGTTCCCCAGCATCGACCGCGTCGCATCGTTCCCAGCCATCAACCGCGTCGCGTCGTTCCCCGCTAGCTCGCGGATCGCGAAGTTCCAATGATCGACAAGCTCAAGGACCCAGACGAAGACCAGGACTTCACCTGGGACTTCGGCGACGTGATCGAGGCTGACGAGACGATCGCTTCGTACTCGTTCCCGAGCACGCCGACCGCCATCACGCTCCACCACCCAGCGAACGGTGGGCGGGCAATCACCGCGTACGTCGGCCCGGGCGGCACCGCCGGCCAAAAG
>Ga0137375_10001050_pt1 | contig 31481 bp, 28 predicted proteins | sample SagtaG_24_FD_104936 | JGI IMG/M metagenome (GOLD analysis project Ga0137375, IMG submission 104936) | Vadose zone soil microbial communities from Sagehorn Ranch, Mendocino, California, USA - Sage1_R_113_16 metaG | ecosystem: Environmental > Terrestrial > Soil > Vadose zone | place: USA... | reverse complement strand
CGCCCGCTCCGGCTGCCAGCGCCGCGCCCGCTCCGGCCACCGGTGCCGCGCCCGCCCCGGCCGCCACCGCCGGCGCGGACGAGGCGACGCCGGCCAAGAGCAGAGGCCGGGGCCGGCGTCGCGTCGCCTCCCGTCCCCAGGGCGAGGCGGCCGCCGCCCCCGCTGTCGCCGAGCCCACGCCCGCGCGCACCGCCGCGCCGGTCGAGCGCTCCACCAGGCTGGAGGCCTCGAGGGCTCGCGGCGCACGGCAGGGGCAGGCGGCCGACCGTGGCCGCCGGCGCCGCCGCGGCGGGCTCACCGAGGACCAGAAGCGCGTGCTGCGCGAGGGCCCGGAGCGCAAGATGCTGGTCACCGAGGGCGCCGAGCGGACCCAGATCGGCGTCATCGAGGGCCGCACCCTGGTCGAGCACTACGTCACCCGCAAGACCGGCCGCTCGATGGTCGGCAACATCTACCTCGGCCGGGTCCAGAACGTCCTGCCCGGCATGGAGGCCGCCTTCGTCGACATCGGCAAGGGCCGCAACGCGGTGCTGTACGCCGGCGAGGTCAACTACAACGAGGAGGACCTCGACGGCGAGGCTCCCCGCATCGAGAAGGCGCTCAAGCCTGGGCAGGCGATCCTGGTCCAGGTCACCAAGGACCCGATCGGCGCCAAGGGAGCCCGGCTCACCACCCAGGTGTCGCTGGCCGGCCGCTACCTGGTGCTCCAGCCCGAGGACTCGACCTTCGGGATCTCGCGGCGCCTGCCGGAGGCCGAGCGGGCCCGGCTGCGCGAGATCCTCAAGGAGGTCCGTCCCAAGGGCCTCGGCCTGATCGTGCGGACCGCCGCCGAGGGCGCGAGCGCCGACGACCTGCGCGCCGACCTGACCCGCCTCCAGGCGCGCTGGGAGACGATCGAGCGCAAGGCCAAGAAGGCCTCGCCGCCGGCCGTGATCTACCAGGAGCCCGAGCTCGTCGTGCGGGTGATCCGTGACATCTTCTCGCCCGACTTCATCGAGCTGGTGGTCGACGCCCCGGGCCTGTACGAGCGGGTCAAGACCTACCTCGAGGAGGTCGCGCCCGACCTGCTGCCCAAGGTCAAGGCGCACGACGGCAGGCTGGCGCTGTTCGAGCAGTACCGCGTCACCGAGCAGATCCACAAGGCCCTGGAGCGCAAGGTCTGGCTGCCGTCCGGCGGGTCGCTGGTGATCGACCAGACCGAGGCGATGACCGTGGTCGACGTCAACACCGGCAAGTACGTCGGCAAGTCCAACCTCGAGGAGACGGTGGTCGCCACCAACCTGGAGGCCGCCGAGGAGATCGTCCGCCAGCTCCGACTCCGCGACATCGGCGGGATCATCATCATCGACTTCATCGACATGCTGTTCGAGAAGAACCAGCAGGCGGTGGTCGAGCGGCTGCGCTCCGCCCTGGCCAGGGACAAGACCAAGAGCCAGGTGATGGAGGTCTCCTCGCTGGGGCTGGTGCAGATGACCCGCAAGCGGGTCTCGGGCGGGCTGCTGGACAGCTTCTCGGAGACCTGCCCGGCCTGCGAGGGCCGCGGGGTGGTGATCACCCACGAGGTCTAGAGTTGACGCTCTTCCGTTCGGGCACCTACCCTGTTCGTTCGGTGCGCCGTGGCAGCGGTGAGTTCCCCGCTGGCGGCTCCCCGAAGTCTCCAGAAGCGAAAGGACCACACTACGGTGTACGCCGTCATCCGCACTGGCGGGAAGCAGTACAAGGTAACCCCCGGGGACGTCATCGACGTCGAGCGGCTCGCCGGGGACGACGGCGCCAGCCTCGAGTTCAAGCCGCTGCTCGTGGTCGAGGAGGGGGGCAAGGTCACCAGCGCGGCCGCCGACCTCGAGAAGGCCACCGTGACCGCCACCGTGGTCGCCCAGCACCGTGGCAAGAAGGTGCTGGTCTACACCTACAAGAACAAGTCCGGTCAGCAGCGCCACCAGGGCCACCGTCAGTCCCTGACCAGGCTCAAGGTCGAGGGCATCGAGCTTGCCGCCAAGCGCCGCGCCACCCGGAAGCAGGCCACAGAGCAAGAGCAGGAGAGCTGATCCGAGATGGCCCACAAGAAAGGCGCCTCCTCCAGCCGCAACGGCCGTGACTCCGCGGCCAAGCGCCTGGGCGTGAAGCGGTTCGGCGGCCAGGTCGTCACCGCCGGCACGATCCTGGTGCGCCAGCGGGGGACGCGCATACACCCTGGCGCCGGAGTCGGCCGCGGCGGCGACGATACGCTGTTCGCCAAGGTCGCGGGCCGCGTGGTCTACCACCAGGTCCGCGGCCGCAAGCTGGCCAGGATCGACCAGGCCGAATAGCGGGAGCGTCGACCGCGGGCGTTCGTCCGCCGCGGTCGTCTGTCCATGTGGAGGGAGCTCGCCGACCCCGCTGCCCTCCAGAGCGCCCGTGCCGTGGTCGCCGGGAAAGGATCAGGCTCGGGTGTTTGTCGACGAAACCACCATCGAGGTAACCGGTGGCCGCGGAGGCGACGGCGTCACCGCGTTCCACCGTGAGAAGTACCGGCCCCGCGGCGGGCCGGACGGTGGCGACGGCGGCCGCGGCGGAGATGTGGTGCTGGTGGCCGACCCGAGCGTCGCCACACTGGTCGAGTACCGCTTCCACCCGCACCAGCGCGCCGGCAAGGGGACCCACGGCCAGGGCAGCAACCGCAAGGGCTCCGACGGCGGCGACCGCGTCCTACCGGTGCCGGTCGGCACCATGGTCCGCGACGAGCAAGGCCCCCCGCTGGCCGACCTCGCCACGCCCGGGGCGCGCTTCGTGGCCGCCAGGGGCGGCCGCGGCGGCCGCGGCAACGCCTCGCTGTCGGCCGGCAGGCGCGTCGCCCATTTTCACGAGCGCGGCGAGCCCGGTCAGCAGCGTCGCCTCCGGCTCGAGCTACGGCTGCTGGCCGATGTCGGCCTGGTCGGCTTCCCCAACGCCGGCAAGTCGAGCATCGTGGCACGCGCCTCCGCCGCCCGCCCGAAGATCGCCGACTATCCCTTCACCACCCTGGAGCCGGTCCTCGGGGTGGTGCGTGTCGACGGCCGGGACTTCGTGCTCGCCGACGTCCCCGGCCTGATCCCCGGGGCCGCGCAGGGCAAGGGCCTCGGCCACCGCTTCCTACGTCACCTTTCCCGCTCCGCGGTGCTGGTGCACGTGATCGACCTCGCGCCCATGGAGCCGGGTCGCGACCCCGAGCACGACCTGGCGGCACTGGAGGCCGAGCTGGCGGCCTATGACCCCGACCTGGCCACCCGGCCCGCGCTGGTGGCGGCCAACAAGGTCGACCTACCGGAGGGGCGGGCGCGCCTGCCCGAGGCCGAGGAGGCCGCCGCCCGTCGTGACCGGCCGTTCTTCGCGATCTCCGCCGCCACCGGCGAGGGCATGGCGGCCTTCCTGTACGCCGTTGGCGCGGCGGTCGCCGAGGCGCGGTCTGGCGCGCCCCCGCCGCCGGCCGGCCCGCTCGTGGCCGAAGCCGAGACGCCGATCCGGGTGGTCCGGGAGGAAGCCGGCTTTCGGTTGCTCGGCGACCGCCCGGAGCGCTGGGTGGCCATGACCGACCTGGACAACCCCGAGGCGGTCGCGCACCTGCAGCGACGCATGCGCCGGGCCGGCGTCGACGAGTTGCTGGTCGCGGCCGGGGCGCGACCGGGCGACGAGGTGCTGATCGGCGGGACGGCCTTCGAGTATCAACCGGACCCATCCGCCGGGTTCCGTGAGCGGGACCGACCCCACCGCCCCGCGCGCTAGTCCGTGGCCGCGCGCCCAGCGGCGTGAGCAGCCCCGAGGATCCGCCGCGGCTGCCATGCATGTTCTGGATGCGGGGTTTGCGTCGACGAGGTGGGCACCTGAGTGTAGGGTGAGCAGCAGCGTCGGGCTGAGCGGCCAAGCTGGGAGGTCGCCATGCCGAGGCCCCACCGAACCGCTCTGCAGGTGCTGGCCGCCAACGGGCGGGTCTGGGCGGTTCCGGCCGGACGGGTCGGGCCTGGGCGACCGCTCGGCGCGGCCGCGATCGTCCTGCCCGCGCTGGCCGATGACCGTGTCTGGCTGGTCGATGCCCGCTACGGAGCATCCGGGCGGCAGCGCTATGTGCTCGTCGAGGTCGGCCTCGTGGATGGGCGCGTCCATACCCGATGGACCCTCCCGTACCAGGCCGCCCCGGTCGCGGTCCTGCCCTCCGGGCTGCTTGCCCGGGGCCTGGAGGACGACCTGGAGGTCGTCGAGCCGGGCAGCGGCCGGGTTCGGGCCCTGCTCGCCCGGACAGGGAGCTTCGTGGATGCCCGCGGCGGCCGCGTCGCCTTGCTGGCCGGCCGCGACCTGCACGTGCGCGACCTGGCGAGCGGAGCCGAGACGATCGTGCCGCCACCTCCGGGTAGCCCGGGCTGGTACACGCAGGGGGGCGTGCCCGGGCCGTCGCCTGACTGCTGCTACGGGCTGGGCGCGTTCGCTCCGGACGGCCGCAGGCTGGCCATCTACGCCCGCCTGGCCGAACCGGGCGCCCCCGGCCTGGCCGTCGTCGACCTGGACCGGGGCCGCGCCGCGCTGCTTCGCGGATCCGAGGGCGCAACCCCGACCGGGTGCCGGCCCTGCCTCGCCTGGGCCTCGAACGGCTGGCTGTACTTCTTCGCGGCCGGCCCCGCGATCACGTCGATTGGCGTCTGGCGGCCGGGCGACGGGCTTGCCGGCCTGCTCGGGCTGGACGTCGATCGGGCCGTTGAGAGCGTGCCGAGCTCCGTGGCCGCGAACTAGCGAGGCCGACGCGACACCGGCGTGGCTGCCGTGTCGGACCGGGTCTCGCCATGGACGCAGTCGAGTTCACAACTGCCCGCCAATCTGCAATTCTGTGCAAAGCAGGGGCGTTTCAGGAAAGCCCGGTATGGGGAGGGGACGGGGGGCGAATGTTTGCCTGACGCGCTCGGCGTTTTGGGTAGATTGCCAAGGATGGCGGTCGGCCAGGTGGGGCGGATATCAGGAGGTAGGCATGCCACGCAGACCAATCAAGTTCGTGTTAATCAGCGCGATCGTCGCGCTCGCGCTGACCGCGTGCGGCGGCCCCTCGGGGTCGTCGGGTGGTGGCGGTGGTGGCGGGGCTCAAGGGACCGGGCCGATCACCTTCGTGGCCGGCAAGGACACGAGCGGCAAGTATCCGGCGGTCATCAAGAAGTGGAACACCGCTCATCCCAACGAGAAGGTCTCGCTGATCGAGCTGCCCACGGCTGCGGACGCGCAGCGCTCGCAATTCGTCACGAACCTCCAGGCGAAGAGCGACCGCTACGACGTCCTGGGCATCGACGTCGTCTGGACGGCGGAGTTCGCCAAGTCGAAGTGGCTGCTGGAACTCGACAAGAGCCAGTTCCCGTTGGACCAGATGCTCAAGCCGGCCGTCGACACCGGGATGTTCGACGGGAAGCTTTGGGCGGTTCCCTACGACACCAACGGTGGCCTGCTCTTCTACCGCAAGGACCTCCTCGACAAGGCCGGCAAGCAGGCACCAAAGACGTTCGACGAGCTCAAGGCTGACTGTTCGATCGCCAAGCAGAACGGGATTGACTGCTATGCGGGCCAGTTCAAGAAGTACGAGGGCCTGACCGTGAACTTCGCCGAGGCCGTGCAAGCGGCCGGCGGCGAGATCATGACCGACAACGGCACCAAGGTCGCGCTCGGCGCTCCGGCGGTCAAGGGGCTGAGCTTCCTGGCGGACGGCTTCAAGCAGGGCTACATCGCCAAGCCGGCCATCACCTACCAGGAGGAGGAGAGCCGCACCGCCTTCATGTCGGGCAAGCTGATGTTCCTGCGCAACTGGCCATACGTCTACGGGCTGGCCAGCCAGTCGGACCCGGCGAACAAGGTCAAGGGCAAGTTCGGCGTCGCGCCGCTGCCCGGCTTCACCGGCGCCGGCTCGAGCTCGCTGGGCGGCCTGAACCTCGCCGTCAGCGCCTTCTCCAAGAAGCAGAAGACCGCGGTCGAGTTCACCAAGTTCGCCACCAACCAGGAGAACGCCAAGGAGATGGTCGGCCTGACCGGGAACGCGCCGGCCTGGACCGCCCTCTACAACGACCCCGACCTGGTCAAGAAGTTCCCCCACCTGCCCATCCTGCTTCAGGGCCTCCAGTCGGCGAAGCCACGGCCCATCACCCCCTACTACCAGGAGGTGACCACGGCCGTCGAGGACAACGCCTACGCGGCGCTGCAGGGCCAGAAGACGCCCGATCAGGCAATCACTGACATGACCACCAAGCTCAACGAGATTGCCCAACAAGGTGGCTGATGGAATAGGAGACGACCGTGGCGACTGAGACGGTCCGTCGTCCGGCCAGGGTCCGTCGGGGGGGCCCTGTCCGGACGTCGGAGGGGAGGCGGGCCGAGGCTCGACTGGCGTTCCGGCTACTGATCCCCGCGGGGATCGTCCTGCTGGTGATCATCGCCTATCCGGTGGTGCGGGCCATCTGGCTGTCGTTGTACAACGACAACCGCTTCGGAACGTCGCACTTCATTGGCCTGAGGAACTACACCCGCGCCTTCACCGGTACGGGCTCCGACGACTTCTGGTCAGCGTTCTCGTTCACCACGCTGCTGACGCTCGTGACGATGGTCTTCGAGCTCGTGATCGGCTTCGGCATGGCGCTGATCATGAACAAGGCCTTCCGCGGTCGGGGCCTGATCCGCGCCAGCGTCCTGGTGCCCTGGGCGATCCCGACGGCGGTGTCGGCGCAGCTCTGGCTGTGGAACTTCAATCCGAACGGCGTCATCAACCAGGTGTTCCACACGAGCTTCATCTGGACCGGGAGCCACTGGCCCTCGTTCTGGGCGATCGTCATCGCCGATGTCTGGAAGACGGCCCCGTTCATCGCGCTGCTGGTGCTGGCGGGGCTGCAGATCATCCCCAACGAGATCTATGAGGCGGCCAAGGTCGACGGGGCGACGGCGCTGCAGAGCTTCCGGCGCATCACGCTGCCGCTGGTGAAGAGCGCCGTCATCGTCGCGGTGCTCTTCCGCATGCTGGACGTGCTTCGGATCTTCGACCTGCCGTTCATCATGACGAACGGGGCCAACGGGACGGAGACTCTGTCGACCATCGCCTACAAAGAGTCCATCCAGCAAATCCACCCCTCGTACGGGTCGACGCTCTCGACCATCACGTTCTTCTACATCATCGTCGCGGCCTTCGTCGTCAACCTGATCGCCAGGGCGGACGTCGTGAAGTCGGCAGGCGGGGGGGTGAAGTGATGGCCGTCACAACCGCGCCAGCACGCCCGGCGGTCCGCGCGCGACCGGCATCGCGGGTCTCGGGGTTCATGCGCCAGCGCGGGTTGCTCATGATCGGGGTCGCGTTCATCGCCGTCTACTGCCTGGCGCCGTTCTACTGGATGATCGTGTCCAGCCTGAAGTCGAACCCGCTACTGGACCAGGCGCTGTACCCGAAGCACCCGACGCTCCTCAACTTCCGAGAGGTCTTCTCCGGCGAGAACAACTTCCAGTACGCGCTGCGCAACAGCGTGATCATCGCCGGCCTGACCACCATCGTGGCGCTGCTCATTGGCGTGTTCGCGTCCTACGCGCTGGCCCGGCTGCAGTTCCGGGGCAAGAAACTGGTCCTCGGGGCGGTCCTGGCCACCGCGATGTTCCCGCTCATCGCCCTGCTGACGCCGCTGTTCCAGTTGTTCACCGACCTCCACCTGATCGACACCTACCCGCCGATGATCGTCTCCGACATCAGCTTCACCCTGCCGCTCGCCATCTACGTGCTCACGACCTTCTTCTCGGAGATGCCGTGGGAGCTGGAGATGGCGGCCAAGGTGGACGGAGCGACACCAGGGCAGGCCTTCCGCAAGGTGATCATCCCGCTGGCTGCGCCTGGCGTGTTCACCAGCGCCATCATCGTGTTCATCGCCGCGTGGAACGAGTTCCTGATCGCCTACACCATGACCTCGACGCTCAAGGCCCAGCCGGTGACCGTGGCGATCGCGAAGTTCACCGGGGTGAGCCGGTTCGAACAGCCATTTGGGACGATCATGGCGGCTGGCGTGCTCGTCACGATCCCGCTCGTGCTCATGGTGCTGTTCTTCCAGCGCCGGATCGTTGCCGGCCTGACCGCCGGAGGCGTGAAGGGATAGAGCAGAGAAAGCAGTGCCGGCCTGGTATGGGGCCAGGCCGGCACTGCTTCGTCCTGGGCGGGCCACGCACAGTGCGTTTCGCCCTGCGTTCCGCCGGGATCCCCTGGCCGGAGGCATCCTCCGGAGCCTTGGCGGCGGCCGCTTGGGCCTCGGATTCCGGTTTCTAGGGTGCCTCGGGCGCCGGGGTCCCTCGGGGCGGGGTCAGCGGTCCCTGCCCCTCCGGCTGCGACAGCATGGGCGTCATGCTGGCCAGGTAGGCCGCGACCGCGGAGTAGTCCTGGTCCGCCAGGCCCTGGCCCTTGGCGCCCGCGAACAGGTCGGCGACCCGCTCGGTGCTCGGCAGGGCGGAGCGGGCGGCCCGGGCCGCGTCCAGCGCCAGCCGCAGATCCTTGTGCATCAGGGCGAGCCGAAAGCCGGGGTCGTCGAAGTCACCCGCGAGCAGCCGGGAGCGCTTGCTCCGCACCGTCTGGGTCGCCACCGAGGCATTCTCGAGCACGCCGAGCGCGACCGCCGGGTCCAGCCCCAGCACCCGGCCCAGAGTGAACCCCTCGGCGACCGCCGTCATCACGCCGCCGAGCACCAGGTTGACCATCAGCTTGGCGGCCTGCCCGGAGCCGACCGGTCCCACGTGGAAGGTGCGGTCCGGATCGCCGAGGACTCCCAGCAGGGGCCGCGCCCGCTCGACCGCCTCGGTTTCGCCGCCGATCATGATCGCCAGCCGTCCCTCCGCCGCCGGCACCGTCGAGCCCGCGACCGGAGCGTCCACGAAGGCGACGTCCCGTGGCTCCAGCGCCTTGGCGATCCTGCGGGCGGGCGCGGGGCCGGTCGTCGACATGTCGACGTGGAGACTTCCGCTCGGCAGTCCCTCCGCCAGCCCATCGCGCCCGAGCGCGACCTCTTCGAGCGCACCGCCGTCGGCCAGCATGGTCACCGCGATCTCCGCCTTGGCGGCGGCCGCCGCCGGCGAATCGGCCACGGTCGCGCGGTTGGCGAGCGCCTCCGCGTGCCCGCGTGTCCGCGACCAGACCGTCAGCTCGTGACCGGCGGCCACCAGGCGTCCCGCCATCGGGACGCCCATCCGCCCCATACCCAGAAACGCGATTCGGGTCATCAGTTGGGGCTTGGAGAGCCGTGGCGTGCGGAAATTGCCTGGCCGCTGTCCGGGTCGAAGTAGTGCAGGGCGTGGTGGTCGACGGCGAGCTCGATGGTGCGCCCCGCGCGGGCCTGGGTCTTCGGGCTGACCCGGGCCGTCCACAGGCTCTGGCCCTCCTCGGCGGTCAGCGCCTCGGTCTCGTCCGCCTCCTGCGCCTGCTTGTCGAACTTCGCCAGCATCACGTCGTGCTGCACCGGCCGAGCGTTGACCGGGAAGATCACGTTGACCTCGCTGCCCAGCTCCTCGGCGATCGCGACCTCCACCTTGATCACCGGGCGCCTCTGCTCCTGCAGCAAGGCCGCGTCCTCGAAGTCCGAGGGGCGCACGCCCACGATTACGTTGCGGCCGATGTAGCTCTCCAGGCCAGGCGTCTGCTCCAGGACCTCCGCCGGGATCGGCAGCTTGTAGTCGGCGAACACGATCGCGGCCCCGTCGTCGCGGACCAGCTTGGCCTCGACCAGGTTCATCGACGGCGAGCCGATGAAGGTCGCCACGAACAGGTTGGCCGGGCGTTCGAACAGCGCCTGCGGCGAGTCGACCTGTTGGAGCTGCCCGTCCTTGAGCACCGCCACGCGCGTCCCGAGGGTCATCGCCTCGATCTGGTCGTGGGTCACGTAGATCGTGGTGACGCCGAGACGGTCGTGGAGCTGCGCAAGGTTGGCCCGCATGCTGACCCGCAGCTTCGCGTCCAGGTTCGACAGCGGCTCGTCCATCAGGAATGCCTGCGGCTCGCGGACGATCGCGCGGCCCATCGCCACCCGCTGGCGCTGGCCGCCCGACAGCGCGGCGGGCTTGCGCTTCAGGTAGGGCTCCAGGCCTAGCATCTTGGCGACGTCGCCGACCCGACGCTGCTGCTCCTGCTTGGGAGTCTTGCGAAGCTGGAGACCGAAGGCGAGGTTCTCCTCCACGGTCATGTGCGGGTACAGCGCGTAGTTCTGGAACACCATCGCGATGTCCCGGTCCTTGGGCGGCAGGTCGTTGACGACCCGCTCGCCAATGCTGATGGTCCCCGAGGTGATGTCCTCCAGCCCGGCGATCATCCGCAGCGCGGTCGACTTGCCACATCCCGACGGGCCGACGAAGACCGTGAAGTCCCCGTCGGGGATGTCGAGCGACAGCGAGTCGACCGCCCTGGTGTTGCCCCCGTACACCTTGGTCACGTCATCGAGCACGATCTGTGCCATGTCGCTCCCCTCCCACCGGACCGTGCCGGCATCCACCCGCAAACCCGGAATCATCAACCCATCCTGGGGACGCTAGCGTAGCCGCCCGAGAGGGCATCCTTCCAGCCGCAATAGGCATCCAAAAGCCGTGGCCGCATACCTCGCGAGCATCCGATGCGGGACTGATCAGCTTTGCCCGGGCTTGATCTGGTTTGCGCCGGCCGGATCGGGCGATCGCGCGGTCATGGCGCCACTGGTCGCTACACTGCAAGCTCATGACCAGGCAGCGACGGATCGGCCTCATGGGCGGCACCTTCGACCCCATCCACCATGGTCACCTGGTGGCCGCCGAAGAGGCCCGCTGGCAGTTCCAGCTCGACCAGGTGCTGTTCGTCCCCACGGGCCAGCCCTGGCAGAAGCCTGTCGGGGTGAGCCCCGCCGAGGACCGCTACGAGATGACGGCGATCGCCACCGCCTCCAATCCGGCGTTCTCCGTCAGCCGAGTCGAGATCGACCAACCCGGACCGACCTACACGGTCGACACCCTGCGGCGGCTCCGCTCCGAACTGGGTGACCAGACGCGGCTGTACTTCATCACCGGCGCCGACGCCGTGCTGCACATCCTCACCTGGAAGGACCGTGAGGAAGTGCTCGCGCTGGCCGAGTTCATCGCCGCCACCCGGCCCGGCTACGACCTGACCAGGCTGGCCGAGCGGCTGCCCGGTTCCAGCGAGCGCCTGCACCTTCTGGAGATCCCCATGCTGGCGATCTCGTCGACCGAGCTCCGCGCGCGAGTGGCCCGTGGCGCGCCCATCCAGTACCTGGTCCCCGACGGCGTCGTCCGCTACGTGGCGGAGCACGGCCTGTACCGGCCGGAACCGGCCGTCACGAGCGATCGGAGGATCAGCCACGACGCCGGACCATGAGCGCGGCCAGCTCAGCCGGCCCGCCGCGGCCGATGGTCGCATCGCTGCACACCAGCAGTTGGCTCGCTACCGTGCAAGTGGCAAACTCTGCCAGGTCGGTCGCTTCAGTTTGGCGGCCGCTGGCGGCAATCCCGTTGTGAAGGAGCTGACTCTCTGCACAGCACCCTTGACCTGGCCCTGACCGCTGCGGCGGCGGCCTCCGACAAGCAGGCTCGCGACGTGGTCGTCCTGGACGTCTCCGAGCCGCTGGTCATCTGCGACTACTTCGTCATCTGCTCCGGCTCCAATGATCGCCAGGTTCGCGCGATCGCCGAGGAGGTCGAGCGCGCCTGCCGCGAGGAGGGCGCGCGACCTTTGCGGCGCGAGGGCGAGCGCGAGGCCCACTGGATCCTGCTGGACTTCATCGACGTCGTCGTGCACGTCTTCCATCAGGAGGAGCGCGAGTACTACGACCTCGAGCGGCTCTGGCGCGACGCTCCGGTGGTGGCCCGCAGCAACGAGCTCGGCAGCTTGGTCACAGCCTGACGGCGCAGAGGTTACGCTCCGCGCGGCGCCGTTTGCGCGGGGCATGCACAGGGCACATCTTCCCCGTCCGAGCAAGACAGGCGAGGGGGGGTGAAGGAGCTGAGCCTTCGTGCGTCGCATCAGCCTGCTCGCCCTGATCTACATCCTCATCGGGATCTACGTCGCCTGGACGCATCACTACATCACCGTGAACGTCCTGAAGATCGTCCTCCAGGCGCTGCTGGCCATCTTCCTGTGGTTCCTGATCCTCCTCGGGGTTGACCTGCACGTCCGCTGAGCCATGGCGTCCCCGACCCCCCGTCCCCCGCCCCGCCCCTTTGCGCCATCCGCCCCCGCTCGCTATATTCAGCGAGCCCCAAGGGGCCCGGGGGCTGTAGCTCAGTTGGCAGAGCGCTTGCATGGCATGCAAGAAGTCAGGGGTTCGAATCCCCTCAGCTCCACTCTTCCCGGCGCGGCGTTTCCGCAGCTCAGCGGTAGTAGATTCCTTACAGTCGGCTGCCACGCTGTCTGACTGCCAAGAGCCGGTTGTCAGCAAATCCCCGCTGAGGAAGAGGTATGCGTCCGCCGGACGCGCGCCCTTTCTCGCAGCCTCGCCGCCCGTGGCCGAAACATCGTCGCCCTGCTGCGCTCTTCCCTCACACGAGGCGGTCGAGGCGCCAGGTGTCGGCTGCTCTGCGGGGCTGGAAGGAGCCGACCATAGGCCAGAGCGCCAGGGGCCGGCAGGGGTCGAGCCTGTGCTCGACGCCCGAACTTCGGCCGTCCACATCCGCGTTCTGCGCGGCAGCTGCCGGGACTTCGGCCTGTCGCGTGCAACGGCCGCCCTCGCCGGACCCGGTGGGAGCCACAGATCCCCTGGGAGGCACAGGAAGGGCCAGGCGTGCAGCCCGGCCCTTCCTGTGGTGCGAGGAACTCAGCGCAGGCTACGTTCGCCGCAGGTCGATGAGCTGACGCACGTCGGGCGTGTCACACGCGATCGCGTCGCACGCAGACCCAGTGACAAACACCTCCGCTCGGCCCTTTCCGAAGGGTCCGTTGTCGCCGACGATCGTCGCGCTCCAGCTGTCCGGGGTGGTCCGGCAGAGCAGGTTGGAGAGATCCCGGCTCCCCGTGATCACCAGCCGCTTGCTGACCCGCTGTCGAAGAACGACGTGCAGGCTGACGCCCCCGATCCCTTGGTTGCAGGCGAGCGTGCCGGTGACCGTGGCGACCCCCTGCCGGTCCACCGTCCCGGTAGAGTCAATGCCCACGGTCGCGACGATGGCAGGGCGGAGGGTCAGCTGCAGCAGACCACCTTGGCCGAAGAATCCGCCCGACATCATGAAGAAGTAGGTCCTCCCGGCGGTGGCGTCAAACCTCACCCCCGGACTCATGACCTCGCTGTCGTTTACACAGGCGATTGTCGTGAGGCCGCTGCCCAAGTCCGTCAGGACCGACAATGAGCTGGAGTAGTTGGTGCCTCGCTTGTCCACGTTGAGGGGCTGGCTTTGGGTGGCGGTGAACGAGAACCAGACCGTATGACTCGGGAAGCGCGCGCAGTCGGTGGGGTCGGTGGCCGCCGCGGTCGCCAGGCTCGTGTCCTGGGTGATCGTGGTGTTGAGCGTCAGGGGGGTGGCACCGCTGATCTCGTCGTTTGGCGGTGGCCCCTCGGTCACGTTGAACACCAGGGTCCCTCCAGGGCCCCCGGAGGCGCTTGCGATCATGAAGAAGTAGGTCGTGCCGGCGGCGGCGTTGAAGGTGACCTGGGCCGGGGAGGACGCGCATGCGACCTGGCTGAGCGCACCCCGCGGGCCGGTGTACACCCCTAGTGTCGTGGCGTAGTCACTGCCAGCCGTGTCGGCCTTGACAGGCAGGTCTCGGGTGGGGGTGAAGGAATACCACACCGAATGGCCGTTGCCATTGCAGGACGGGTCATCAGGGGCTGTCGTGGCATCGGCGGTGGTAATGCTGTCGGTGAACGGCACCCCACCGACCACTGTGGGGTTGTCGAAGTCGTCGTTGGCGGGTGGCGGGTTCACTCTGAATACCAGGGTCCCTCCAGGATTCCCGCAGCAGGCGCTTGCGATCATGAAGAAGTAAGTCGTGTTGGCAGTGGCGTTGAAGGTGACCTGGGCTGGGAAGGACTGGCATTCAACCTGGCTGAGCGCACCCCGCGAACCGGTGTACACCCCCAAGGTCGTGGCGTAGTCACTGCCGGATGTATCGGCTCTGATGGTTACATCCTGGGTGGGGGTGAAGGAGTACCAAACCGTGTGCTCGAAGCCGTTACAGAACGGATCGTCACCGGCTGTGGTCGCATCGACGGTGCTGATGCTGTCGGTAAATGGCAACGCACTGATCACCGTGGGGTTGTCGAAATCATCGTTCGCGGGTTGCGCGAGAGCCGGCGACACGTTCAGCAGCGCTATCAGCAGTCCCGCTACACTGACAATAACCAACCTCGTCGTCCACAGTCGTCGCATCTGAGCCTCCTCACCTTGAGGACCTCCGGGCGATGCCCAAGGGAGATCGCCGATCCGGGGGACTACGAGCAGTCACCATGGTCTTCATGCCCTTCCCTCAGCGTGGCCGGCGTCGTCACGTGCACGACCGCTGGACAGAGCCGGCCCATGTTGCATCGGAGTGCGGCGCCAATCTGGAACCGGCAAACCGATTGTCCGGGCCGCGTGGTCAGTGAGCTTGCGCTTCAATCACCGCGGCTTTCGCCTCGGCGTCATCGAGCAGGTTGCCGCCGTTCCCTTGAGCCGCAAAGCCGCAGTCCGTCGCTCGCTGCTGCGTTCGCTCCTCGGGCGAGCCAGCCAGGACCGCGCCACTCGCGTCGCTGACGTTCGCGGCCGTGGCAAAGCATTGCGCTCCCTTGTCATAGGTCCGGCAGGCCTTCTTGACGACCACGTAAACCGGCTGAAGACGATCACCGGAGGGTCCGATTCGACGCAGCTCCCGACTGCAGGCGCCCAGTGCGTTCCCAAGCTCGACCATCTTCGCGCGGGTCATGTTGATGCTGCTCGCCGTGAAGGGCTTGTCGATCCTCTTGTGCAGCTGTCTGATCGCCTTGAGCCAGGCGACCTCTCTAGCAGTCATGGGTGGGACCGTCGTGGTAGGCGCCACGGTCGTAGCGACTGTTGTGGTGGTGGGCTGAGACGCGGAGGTCGACGTGGCCGCCTTGCCGCTGCACCCACTGACGAGCAAGACGAGCAGAACTGAGATGGCCACGCGGGCAGCGGAGCGAGTGGTGTTGGCTGGCATGCGGAAAGCCCCCTCCAGCGCTGCAACGCGGCGAGGTCGCGTGCCAGGCGCGACTTGATTTGAACTCGGCGAGCTGGCGTTGAGCCAGGCAGGGGGACGGGCCGCAAGCAGCAGCGACCTCCTTGAACGACGCGCCCTGCCCGGCCAGGTGGGCAGCGGCTCCCTCGCGTCGCGGTCCGCAATCCGCGTGGAACGCTACACCTTGCCTTGCCGGGGAGAAAGAGGCAAACGTGGACGTTGTCACAGTGTTGTCGCAGAACTCGCGGTGCCTGCGCTGTTTCTGCAGTGGCGAGTTGTCAGCAGGGTGTCAGCAATAGGACCTTGCGAGCCCACGCAAGGCAGCACGGCAAGGCCCTTGACCTGCCTGCCGACCTGGTGCGACGTGGTGTCAGGGGAGGCGCCATACGGTCCTGTTCACCGGTGTAACAGGGATGGCATGCAAGAAGTCAGGGGTTCGAATCCCCTCAGCTCCACCGCGAAACCCCAGGTCAGACGATACGGCGCTGGTCCGAGGATGTCGCGCGTCGTGGCTTGTTGTCAGCAAGTCGCTCCGCCGCGGCTAGCCGCGATGCCCTTGGGTTAGGGTGATTTCCGGTTTGGTAGTGCTCGGCGTCCAGAGGTAATCACGCTCGGATGCCACGCGCCGGCCAGACCACGCCTTGGCCATCACTGGGGCGACGGCGGCTCGGGCGGCACTGCGTCCGGGTTGGGTGGCGCTGGTTTGGGTGGCTTCGGCTCCTGCAGGGTCTGGCATGGCCACCAGTCTCGTCGCTTGCACCTCCTACCCTGGCCGGAACCTCCCGACTGCCGGCTTGCTCGTCTGATTCCCCATGGAGGAAGGTCAGGCGAGGCCTCCCCCCAGGATTGCAGGAGCCGGTGAACCGAAGCGCCGTGAAGGGGGCCGTCAGGTGAGCCTGGCCCTGGGCCCGCACCACCTCCCCTGGTCGCAGCCGAGCCTGGAAGGAAGGACCCTCGCCGACCAGCGCGTCGCCACTGCTGCGCACGTAGTGGCGAACCACACAGGTTCCCTTCCCGGCCTTCTCGCCAACGTTGCGCAGCTCGACCGCAAAGCAGGCCAGCTGCGGGTCGGCAGCGGTCGGGCAGGGCCGGCTGTCGACGCGCCGCAGCCCACCCGGCCCAGCCGCCGTCCGCCACGCGAACGACCGCCGCACCGCACAACAGGCTCCACTTGTTCGCCCCTGCATCCGCACCAACGGTTCGGCCTGTGGCAGCGCATCCAGCCCCTGCTGCCACCGCCACCCTCCCACGCTCGCGGCGGCGCACCCCGCAGCGTGCCCGACCGGGCCTGCATGGCCGCGATCGTGTTCATGGGCCGCACCTCCACCCCGTGGGCGCTGCTGCCAGTCGGCGAGTTCGGCTGCGGCAGCGTGACGAGCTGTTGGCGGCGGTTTGCCGAGTGGGCCCGGCTGTCTGGCTGGATCTTCCGCCTGCCATGGCAGGACCGACCCCCCGGGGCTGGCCGCGGGGTCATGTGATGCGAACCGGACCGGCCTGGAGTGGATCAGGGCGCAGCCGCTCCCTAATGGCGTGCGATGGCCTGCCTGACCGCGGCCGTGAACTTGTCCGGTACAACGACGCCGCCGGCCAGAAAGCCAGTCTTGGCGTTGAACTCCCTGCTGGTGGCCGTCCCGTCCTTCAGGTGGAAGCTCACCACATACGTCTCGTCGTCCTGCGGGCCGCGGCGCGGGTCCTGCTCCACGAAAGGGGCGCGCAGGACGAGCCGCACGAGTTGAGCCACCTGTTGGCGATCGTGGATCGAGCCCAGCAGACGGCGCTGGTTGAGGGAGGTATAGACCCCGATGCGGCGCACCCTGCCCTCGATGCCGCCCAGCAGGTCGGCCCCGACCTGGGCCGTGGGCGAGAACCACGGCTCGTAGAGGGCGAGCCGTCCGTTGTCGCGGGCAGCCAGCCGGAAGCTGGTCGGATACCCGTTGACGGTATAGATCGGCGTCCCGACCTTGAGGAAGGTGGCCTCGAGGTTGCGGAAGGGGGTACCCGACTCCACGGGCTCGTTGGCCCGGTTGGCCACCACCCGGCCGACGACGCGGCCCAGGTCGGCCGCGCCGAGCGGGCGGACACCCTTGGGATGGCTCGTCACGGTCGTCCACTGCGCGTAGAAGACACCGTCGAACTGGAGCCCATCGACACTGGCCCCGCCGGCGCCCTCAACTGTCCGGCCGGATCGCTGGCATCCAGCAAGCGCAAGACAGGCGATGATCAGGAATCCGGCTAAGCGCCGCATCTTCTCCCTCATCTTCTTCCTGATGGCCGATTGTGTCCCACGAGGAGTTGGACGTCCGGAACCCGCCGTTCGTTTCCGAGGCGAACGGCGGGCTCCGGTGAGCTTCGGGGTGGGTTCAGCTGCCGCTCCCCGGATAGCGCTGGGGCTTCACGTCACCTGCCTTGACCGCATCCTTAGCCTGCTCGATGAGCTGGTTCAGGTCGGCCATCGTCAGGGCCTCGAGCTTACGGACGAGCGGGTCGGTTCGATTCGAGTCCCGCACCTCCGCGCCGTCAGCCAGGTAGACCCCCTGGGTGTTGACCATGCCGTAGCGGCCGTCGTGCTCGAAGTCGTACAGGAAGAAGATTCCTTGGTCTCCGACGCCAACGGGGAGCCCGTCAGCAAGTCGGAGTTCGGTCTCGGCCTCTCCGTCAATCTGTCGCCAACCAGCCATCTCGACCTGTGCGTGGGAGTCGGTCGGCTGCCCGGCCAGCGTCTCCTGGACCTGGATGTCGAGCAGCTTGCGGGTGTAGGCAACCTCCTGCTCGTCGATGACCTTTCCCCGTGAGCTGGCAACCACGCTCCCGCGGACGACCGCGGTCGAGGTGGCCACCATCGAGGGCAGGTCCTCGAAATGGAAGGCCTCGGAGCCCTCCAGGATCACTACCTTGCGCTGGGTGTGGACGTGCCCGGTCCGGGTCCCGGCCACGGCGTTCGCGGCGAGCAGCAGGGCGATCGCCGCCAGGAATACACCAATCGCGGCGCCCCTGCGGTTTTGCAGCACGCTTATCATGGCTGCCTCCTCGCCGCTCAGTACAACCCGTTGATGTGGGCGACGTTGTGCGTGCCCACATACGGGTCGGTGCTGGGGACCGGGTTGTACATGCACCGCACGGTCGACTGGCTGAGCGTCCCCTGGTGCCGAAGCCCCACGGAGTGCCCGGTCTCGTGACAGGCAAGCGCCCACTCGTAGGTAGTGTTGGCCAAGTCGTTGTTCTTGTAGCGGATGTGGCCGTGATCGCACCTTGTCCTGCTGAGGCTGACCCAGTAGACGCAGTCGTGATAGCCGATGTAGCCGGGATCGGGCATCGCGCCGATTGCGTACTGGTTGTTGAGATCGGTGCGGTGGCCGTCGGAATACTTGAGGATGTTCAGATCGGTGGCGAGGGCATAGAGAACTGGCGGGCCGACCACGTCGACGACTGTCGCGAGGTCGCGGTCATGGCCTACCGGGGCGGCGCCACCGTGGTCTGGTCGCATCGTCGCTGCCGCAGTGCCGCGAGGTCGCCTGTGCTCGGGTCGCCTTCGGCACGCTGGTGCCGCGGTGCATGTCAACTTCTGCCACTGGGCGACAGCGTCGCGGAACCACCTACCCGGGCTGCCCGCGATGTCGGTCGACGCCATCCTCTGGGGTTCGTACCCTGAGCCGTCGGCCTGCCTCCGGCGGACCGGGGATCGAAAAGGAGGACAGCTTGAGCGTTCCGGCGTTTCCCATGCCAGTCAATCCGGCGCTGCTCCGGCACGCCCAGCAGCGCGCGGACAACGTCCAGAACCGCATCGCCGACGCGATCACCCGGTTCGCCGGCTCGATGCAGTTCGTCTACCTCCACGTCATCTGGTTCGCCGCATGGATCGGCTTCCGGGTCGAGCACTACCCCTTCGGGCTGCTGACGATGATCGTGTCGCTGGAGGCGATCTTCCTGTCGACCTTCGTGATGATCAGCCAGAACCGCGCCGACGAGAAGCGTCAGGTCCTGGCCGACCACCAGTGGCAGACGGTCCAGGAGGAGGAGCACCAGAACGAGGAGCTGCTGCACATCTCCAACCAGATCCTGGAGCTCACCCAGGCCATCCACGCGCTGGCCTCGGCGCGGGCGCCTGCCGGTCCCGCCGCCGCGAGCGCCGCGCCGACCCAGGGCCCCGGCCCGGCCGAGCTGCCCGGCTCGTAGCCTCCCGAGCTCTCCCGTGCCTAATCCATCGACTCCCCGGGGCCGCCGCATCGCCTCTGGAGCGATGCTCGGCGCGCAACTGCTCCTTGAGACCAACCGATGAGGGAAGCTGGGCCGCCTCGCTCATGACCAGAGACAGAAATCAACGTAAACAATTGTGGGAGGACAAAAGGCCGTCCGCTTCGAGGCGACCGCCGGCGCCTTGTAGGCGCTTGTATCGGGGAGGAAACTCGGCGACCATCGCAGGTGATGGTCATCTTGGCCACCTGTTTCGTGCACGTCGGCACCACAGCACCAGCGTGGGACCAGCCCACACCGCCACCAGTTGGTGGACGGCTGATGGGACCGGCAAGCAGCGGCGAGCAAAGGGGCCTGGCATGACCAGCGACGCGCCGCCATCGACCACCCTGCGGGACACCATGCGGGCGGGCGTGCGGGACCTGTCGGCGATCTGGTGGTGGTTTTGATCCTGGGTGTGCTGTGGACCTGGTTTGGCATGTACGTGCTGTCCCACCGGGTCGGTAGCCTGGCCGCGGTGGCCGCGCTGGTGGGCGTGAGCTTCCTGCTCGGCGGCGTCACCCAGCTGGCGGTGGCCGCCCGGGTGCGGGAGTGGCGCTGGCTTTTCATCGTGGCGGGGATCTTGGGGGTGGCCGCGGCGGTGGTCACCCTGCAGGGGGTCGCCGAGCTGGTGCTGGGGGTGTGGGCGGTGCGCGCCTGGCAGCGGTCGCTGCTGACGCTGGTGACCCTGGTGGGGGTGTGGGCCATCTTCCTGGGGGTGAGCGAGATCTTCGCCGCGTTCTGCCGGCGCCAGGCCACCAAGCGGGTGGAGCAGCTAATCGGCTGACCCTGACCGGGCACCCGGCCGGCTAGAGAGTCGGACGGGTATCCGGATCGGGTAGGTTGCCGCCTCCAGCGGGGTGAGGGTGTCCCGCCTTGAGCTGTGGGTGGTGGAGTGGTGCGTCCAGGGGTGTGGCAGCCGCCGGTGGAGTGTTCGCGGCTGGAGCGGGAAGTGATCAAGCGGATCAAGCGCGCCAAGCTGTTCATCTGGTTGCGGGAGCACCGCGACGAGCTGTTCGACGTCGGCTTCCAGGCCGAGCTGGCCGGCATGTACGCCGACAAGTCGGTTGGGCAGCCGCCGGTGCCGCCGGCGCAGCTTGGCTTGGCGACGATCCTGCAGGCCTATACCGGCGCCAGCGATGATGAGGTGCTGGAGGCGATGGTGATGGATCGGCGCTGGCAGCTGGTGTTGGACTGCATGGATCATGCGGTGGCGCCGTTTTCGAAGACGACCCTGGTCGCCTTCCGCGCCCGGCTCATCGAGCACGGCCTGGACCGGCGGCTGGTGGAGCGCACGGTGGCGCTGTATGGGCAGCTGACCGGTCGGGTGGCCGGGGGCAAGCTGCGGGCGGCGCTGGATTGCAGTCCGCTGTGGGGGGCCGGGCGGGTGGAGGACACCATCAACTTGTTGGGCCACGCGCTGCGCAAGGTCGTGGGCGTGTTGGCGCGCCAGCAGGGGTGGGGGCTGGCGGAAGGCACCAGGATCTTAGCCGAGCAGGCGGGCGTGCCCGAGCTTGCGGCGCCGAGTCTGAAGGCGGCGTTGGACTTGGACTGGGACGAGCCGGCCGCGCTTGCGCATGCGCTTGGGGTGGTGCTGGCCGCGGTCGGCCGGGTGGAGGGGTTGGCCGCCGAGCTCGGCGGCGGGATCGATCCGGCGGTGGCCCGTGGGTTGGCGGCGGCCCGGCAGGTCCGCGACCAGGACGTGGTGACCGACGAGCAGGGGGTGGCGTGGCTGCGCCAGGGGGTCGCCAAGGACCGGCGGATCTCGATCGAGGACCCGCAGATGCGCCACGGCCGCAAGACCAAGCGCGTCAGGGTCGACGGCTACAAGCGCCACGTGCTGACCGACCTGGACACCGAGCTGGTCCCCTCGGTGGGGGTGACCCCGGCCAACGTGGCGGAGGCCGAGGTCGCCGAGCAGATCAAGGCGGATCTGGCCGCCCAGCAGCGCACACTGGCCGAGTTGGATATCGACCGGGCGTATCTGTCCAGCAGCCTGGTCCGCGACCGCCCCGATGACCTGCAGGTCTTCTGCAAGGCATTCCCGGTCCGCAACGGCCCCAGGTTCGCCAAGACCGCATTCACGCTGGACTTCGACCAACACCTGCTGACCTGCCCCAACCAGGTCACGGTGGCGTTTGTCCCGGGCGGCAGGGTCCAGTTCCCCGCCCAGGTCTGCGCCGCCTGCCCACTACGCACCCAGTGCACCACCAGCACCCGCGGGCGCAGCGTGCAGATCCACCCCGACGAGCAGCTGCTGGCCGAGTTCCGCGCCGCGCAAAAGACCCCACACGGGCGGGCCAAGCTGCGCCAGCGGGTCAAGGTCGAGCACACCCTGGCCCACGTCGGCCGCTGGCAAGGCCGGCGTGCCCGCTACCTCGGCCAGCGCAAGAACCTGTTCGACCTGCGCCGGGTCGCAGTGGTCCACAACCTGCACGTCATCGCCCGCCAACCCACACCAGCCAGGCAAGCCGCCTGATGCGGATACCCGTCCGGCTCTCTAGTTGCGGCTGACGTGCAGGTGGTTTGACGAGGCCTCGGGCGTCCCACCTGGCCGGCGGTCGTCGTTCACCGTGCCTGTCCTCGTCTTCACCCATCCCACCTCTCGACCTCGACCACGCCTTTGGGGGACGGCCAAGTGCCCACCGACCTGACAGAGTCCTATTAGCTCCCGCCCGGCGGTAGCCGGTCGTCACGGCCGGCAGCCTCAGAGGAGAACCTGACCTCGACGGTCTGCTCGGCCCGGCGCTCCTCGGTCTGGGCTAGCGCGGTCAGCACCCGCTTGTCCGGCTCGGTGAGCGGCGGCTGCTGCAGGCTGCGAGGCCACAACCGTCGGGCCAGGACCACGTTGATCTCCGCGGCGTACAGCACCAGCTGGGCGCTTAGGTACAGCCAGGAGAGCAGGACGATCACGATGGCGAACACCCCGTAGATGAGGTTGGCGCGCTCCAGTTGGCGGTTGACGATGTACACGCCCAGTGCCTGCAGCGCGCTCCAGGCGACCGCTCCGCCGGCCGCGCCGGGCAGCAGCCGCCGCCACGCCACCCAGATCCCGGTCAGGACCTGGAACAAGACGACAAGCAGCAGAAAGTTGAGTAGCAGGGAGCCGGCGAGCGGGGAGATGCGGCCCAGGATGCCGTGCCCGGCGGTGCCCAGCTGGGCCAGCGCGGTGGCCGCGAAGATGCCGGCACTCAGCAGCAGGAGGGAACCGAGCCCACGGGCCAGCCGGAACCAGAAGTTCGGCCGATCCTTGCGGGGGATGTTCCAGATCGCATTCATGGCGTCCTGGGCGCTCTGGGTGATCCCCAGCCCGCCCCACAGGATGCCGACGATGCCGACGACCAGCGCGATGCCGGACCCCTGGATGGTCTTGATGCTGCCACGGATCTGTGGGCCTGACACAGGGAACTGGGCGATGGCGGTGTCGATGACCTGCTGCTGCAGTGCTGGGTTGTTGGCGAGCGCGTACCCAAGCAGGGTGACGAACACCAGCATGAGGGGGAACACGGACAAGAAGCCGTAGTAGGCGAGCAGCGCGGCGTGCTTACCGGCCTGGTCGTCGCCGAACTTTTTGACCACGCCGATCGGGAACCCGAGCATGCTGTGCTCTTGCTGAAACCGATCGACGGCCCGTAGCACACGCTCGATCCGCTTCACCGCCGCCCCCGGGCCTGCTTGGGGTGTCGCCAGCCCAGGGTCCAGGGTGCGACAGAAGACGGCAGGCCGACAACCACCCGTCCTGATGCTTAGACGTCGCCTGTCTACTTTGGCCGGATGACGCAGACATGATGACCGTCGTTGAAGGACTGGTGCCGACCACCTGTGGGCGATCGTCGAGCCCTTGGCGCCAACCCCCGCACCTGGCGGCCCTGGAAGAGGGCGGGTCCGGCGCTGAGCGGGGTGAGCTCGCCATGGACCGTGACGCGCCAGCTTTCGCGGCGCCACAGCCTGGGCGTCGTCCTCGGGTGATCACCTACCCGGCTGTGGTGGGGCTGATCTGGTCGTGGCGCTCCCGCGGTCGCCAGCTTCGGGACCAACGCAAAGCCTGACGCGGCGCGCGACGCCTGCGGAGCCGAGGAGCAACGAGGGGCGTCGACCGGCGCTGACGACCGTCACAGAGGTTGTGATGGCAGCGGCCACGGCCCCGGCGATCAGGCTGACCGCCGGGCTCCTGGTCGCAAAGGTCGGGGCGGAGGCTAGGCGCTCGCCGCCTTGGCGCGCTCGTCGGCGTAGGCGCGGGCGTCGATGGCGTCCAGCACCGCCAGCCGCGTTGTCGACCGTCACTCGGCGTAGTCGATGGCGTCGGCGGCCGGCCTTCATCTGCGCCCACTTGCTGCGTCTGCTGGTGGCGGCCGCCCCGACCTGCCGCTTGGCGTCGTTGACGGCCAGGTTCATGTCGATGGGATGAACCTGGCCTGGAGAATCACCAAGGGGGCTCGCACCGTCGCGGCTCGGCGCCGGCGCCCGGCGTTCTGCCTCCGGTCAGTTGTCAGCAGTGTGTCAGCAACAGGACCTTGCGAGCCGACGCAGGGCAGTACGGCAAGGCCTTCGATCTCCCCGCCGACCTGCTGCGAAGTGGTGTCGGGGGAGGCGCCGTGCGGTCCTCACTGCCTCAGCAAGGCACACTTCAGCAACCGGGTGATACGAGCTACGGCAGCGAGTCCCATCTGATCGAGGCGTGCCACGGGTGCGGCAGGCTGATATACCGCCTGGTCGATGACTCGACGGGGCGCAGGATCCAGTGGCCACCACTCGGACTACGACCAACACATCCGTCAGTGCCGACATCTGTCGGCTCGGATTGGTATGAAGCGCATCTCTGCCGGAGTGTTGGAGCGTTCCCGGCGGCGGCGGCCAGGCTCGCCGCGCAGTGCAAGGAATCGCCATCGACCAGAGCGCCAGGGCAACACAACCACCAGGGTGTCGCCGTGGCGGAGTTGGTCCAGGACGCGGTCCAGCTCGGGGCGGGCGGCCAGCGGTCAAAGGCCCGGAACTCGTGTGACACGACGCTGACTCAGCCTCGCTCGGCGGCCGCGGGCGCAACACAGCCTTTCGGCCCGCTGCAATGGGACCATCGACCCTGCCCCCGGTGCACCGCCAGGGGTAGACCCCAGGGATGAGACGCGCCAGAGGTCGCCAGAGAAGGAAGGAGGAGGTGGCGTCATGGTCCAAACCCGTACCCCTGCCGAAGATCGCGTCTCCACGGTCGCGCCGGTCCAGGAGGTGGGGACAGAGCAGGCCCTAGCACTCGAGGTCGGTCAACGGCGACACCTGTCGCCGTTCTGGCGGCATTTCCTGGAGATGCTCGCGGCGATGGTGGTCGGGATGATCGCCACCGGCGCCGTCTTCCTGTCTATCGTGGGGCTCAAGACGTGGGACCAGGTGACCATCCAGTACCCGACGCAGGCTCTGGTGGCGATGGCTGGCGGGATGAGCATCCCGATGGTGGCCTGGATGCTGTACCGGGGCATGGGGCGGAGGAGCGCCTACGAGATGGCGGCGGCGATGGTGCTGCCGGTGCTGCCGTTCCTGTGTCTGGTCTGGTTCGGGGTCACCAAGAGCGCGCAGTGCGGGGGCTATTGTGCGTTGACGATCGTGGCGATGCTGGTGCTGATGCGCTACCGCCGCAGCCAGTACTCGATGCCGATGTAGCAACGCTGACGCGCGAGTGGTGATGGCCATGGGCAATCGCCGTGCTTGCCAGCATCGGCGGCGGTGGCCTGGCTGCTGCCGAACGACCGCCCCTCGGACGCTCGCGCTCGCCTGTGGGGTGGGGGCGGCGTCCAGCTCCTGCTCGTATGCGGCGGTGGCGCTGGCCCGGGCGATCTTCCGCAAGGGCGCCAGCTTCACCGCCGCGAGCTTGAGCGAATCTTGAGGATTCCCGGACCTGAGCCTTGAAGTGACCGTCGTAGTGTGGTCTTGGGCCACCGGGTGCGATGTGACCGGCGGCCAGGCAAGGACCGGAGTGGAGGAGGAACCCGCGATGATGTGGGGATGGAACGGTTGGAGCTGGTGGGGCTGGGCGCTGATGAGTTTCTCAATGGTCGCCTTCTGGGGCCTGGTCATCTGGGGGATCGTGGCGTTGTTCCGCCGGCCCGGTGATGGTCGGCCTGAGCGGCCCGATCCCGAGCGGATCCTGGCGGAGCGGTTCGCCAGAGGGGAGATTGACGAGGAGGAGTACCACCGTCGGCTCCAGGCGCTGCGCTCCACTAACGGGCGGCCGGCCGACCTTTCCAGGTAGCCAGGGCCGCACGCGGTGAGCGGGCAGTGAGCGGTGACAGCTCCCAGCGGGAGGGCGGGCGCGGGCCCGCCCCCCTGTCGCGTGCGCTGGTGGTCGAGGATGAGCCGCCGCTGGCCCGGCTCATCGCCGGCTACCTGGAACGCGAGGGGTTTGCGGTCAGCGTCTGCGAGGATGGCGAGCACGGGGTCCAGCTTGCCCGTGAGCAGGATCCTGAGGTGATCGTGCTGGACCTGATGCTTCCGGGCGTGGATGGCATCGAGGCGTGCCGGCGGATCCGCACGTTCAGCGACGCCTACATCGTCATGCTCACCGCCCGGACCGGGGAGACCGACAAGATCGTGGGCCTGTCGACCGGCGCCGACGACTATGTCACCAAGCCGTTTTCGCCGGGTGAGCTGATGGCGCGGGTGCGGGCGATGCGCCGGCGGCCCCGCGCGACCGCGACCCGGGCCGAACCGGCGCCCGTGCGCCGTTTCGGTGATCTGGTCGTGGACCCGGCCGCCCGGGAGGTCCGCCGCAGCGATGAGCCTGTCGAGTTGACGCGGCTGGAGTTCGACCTGCTGGATGCGCTTTCGGAGCGGCCGCGGGCGGTGCTCAGCCGCCGGCAACTGCTGCAGCGGGCGTGGGGGGCTGACTGGCTGGGCGACGATCATCTGGTTGAGGTGCACATCGCCAACCTGCGCCGCAAGCTCGGCGACGACCCGCGCAGCCCTCGCTACATCCGGACGGTCCGGGGGGTCGGCTACCGCATGGGGCCGGGGACGTGAGCGGCCCTCGTGGCCGGCCCGGCCTGGCCGCCCGCCTGTTCGCCGCCCAGCTGCTGGTGATCGTGGCCGGCAGCCTCACGCTTGGCCTGACGGCGCTGGCGATCGCGCCCGGGCTGTTCCGCGTCCATGCCCGTCAGGCGTTCGCAGTCTTGCCACCGGGCGCCACCGATCACCTCAAGGAGGGGTTCGAGCAGGCCATGCTGGTGGCGCTTGGCATCGCAGTCGCGGCGTCGCTGGTCACCGCGCTGGCGGCGAGCTGGCTGCTGGCGCAGCGGCTCAGCCGGCCGATCAGCTCGCTCGCTCGCGCCGCCGAGCGCATCGGTGCTGGCGGCTACCAGGCACGGGTCGCCGTGCCCGCCGCTGGCGATGAGCTGGCCGCGCTCGGCGGTGCCTTCAACCGGATGGCGCAGGCGCTGGAGTCGACGGAGCGCCGTCGCCAGGCGCTGCTGGCCGACTTGGCCCACGAGCTGCGTACCCCGCTGGCCACCCTGGAGGGCTATGTCGAGGGGCTGGCCGACGGGGTGGTCGCCCCCGACCAGGACGCCTGGGCGGTGCTGGGAGCCGAGCTGGTGCGGCTGCGCCGGCTGGTGGAGGACCTGGAGACGGTCTCGCGGGCCGAAGAGCGGCAGCTGGAGCTGCGCCTCGGCCCGGTCGACCCGGGTGTCCTGGTGACCCGGGCGGTCCAGGCCGCCGAGCCCGCCTATCAGGCCAAGGGCGTCGGCCTCCAGGCAAGCATCGACCGGGCCCTGCCCTCGGTCAGCGTCGACGTCGACCGTCTCGGCGAGGTGCTGGGGAACCTGCTCGACAACGCGCTGCGGCACACCCCGCCAGGTGGTCAGGTGCAGGTCAGCGCGCACGGGAGCACAGGCCGGGACCAGCTGGATCTGGTGGTGGCTGACAATGGGGAGGGGATCCCGGCTGAACTTCTGGACCGGGTGTTCCAGCGTTTCTTCCGGGTCGACCCGGCTCGTACCCGCAGCGGGGGTGGTGCTGGGAGTGGGCTTGGGCTGACGATCAGCCGGGCGATCGTGGAGGCCCACGGTGGACGGGTGTGGGCTGAGAGCGCTGGCCGTGGCCACGGCTCTCGATTCGTTGTCCGGCTCCCGACCGTCCCCGCTCGCACCGGTAGTGGCGGCCGACCCGGCCAGCAGGCTCGAGACGGCGGCTCACCGTAAGGGAACCACAGCGACCATCGTTCCGGCTGCGGCCTTCTTCGCACCTGCCCGCGGCGCCGAGCCTGGGAGCGGAACGGCCTGACATGACCGGGCCGTTGGTCCATATGCAATACCCCGGTAGGGTATTAGCCTGGCGATGACCGCTACTGCTGGTGCACCAGACGTCGGTGACCATTTGGAGGTGTGACATGCGCCGGGTTCCGCTCGCTCGCCGTAACCTGCTCGGCGAGCCCCGCCGGCTGCTGGCCGGCGTGGTGGGCATTGGCCTGGCACTGATGCTGATCCTGCTGCTCGGCGGGCTGTGGCAGGGCATCCAGACCCAATCGGCCCAGTACGTCAATGCCACCGGCGCGGCGCTGTGGGTCCTCCCGCCCGGCACCCGCACCCTGTTCGCCGAAGGGACCGAGCTGCCCACAAGTACCCTGCGGACCGTCCGGGCGACCCCAGGGGTGGAGTGGGCCGCGCCCACGTGGGGCCTGTTCGCGATCTTGAACCTGCATGATCTCAGGGCTGCGGTGGTACTGGTCGGCTCGACACCCGGTCAGCCGGGCGGTGCCTGGGCGCTGGCACGCGGGAGCGCCCCAGCCGCCGATGACGAGGTTGCCATCGACCGAGTCCTGGCCGCCAAGCACGGCCTGGGCCTCGGTGACCGGCTGGCCGTCGCCGACCGCAGCTACCGGATCGTCGGGATCACCCGCCACGCCGGCTTCATGACCGGCTACGTGTTCGCCACCCACCAGGCGGTGGAGCGCCTCCTCGGCGCTCCGGGTAAGACCAACGCGATCCTGGTCGGCACCAGCCAGCCCGCCGCGGTCCGCGCTCGGCTGGCCGCCCAAGGCTTGACCGTGCTCGATACGCCTGCGCTGCGCCGCACGGTGATACAGCTCAACACCAAAGTATACGCCTCGCCGCTGCGGCTGATGGTGGGCATCGCGTTCGCCGCCGGCGTGCTGATCGTGGCGCTCACCGTCTACGCCCAGGTGGCCGAGCGCCGCCGCGAGTACGGCATCGTCAAGGCGCTCGGGGCCAGCAGCCGCCGCCTGGCCGCGCTCGCCCTGGCCCAGACCCTGGTCCTGGCCGCCCTCGGACTGGTCGGCGGTGGCCTGCTGCTGGCCGTCGGCCGGGCGCTGCTGGGCTGGGCCCGCCCGCAGTTCGAGGTCGTCATCACGCCTGGGCTGCTGGCTCAATCGGTCGGTGCGGCGCTGGTCATGGCGCTGCTGGCCTCCATCGTCCCCGCCCGCCGCCTGGCCCGTCTGGACCCGGCCACCGCCTATCGAGGTGCATGACCATGGCCACCACCGCTCCCACCCGCACGTCGTGCCAAGACCGGCAACGGAGGTCCAAGATGCCAGCCGACCATGGCAGGCATGTGTATGCGGCGCTACTGGTCGGCGCGGCCGTGGCGGTCGCGCTGGTCGCCGCGCTGGCAGCTTGGGCCGCCCAGCTCGGCGGTGGGGCCTGGCCGCCGGTGCTCATCCCCTTCGCCCTGGCGTTCCTGGTGCCCGTGGCTGCGCTTGCGTGGCTGCGTACCGCCGAGGACGCCGACCAGCTCGCTCAGGCGCCCGGCGGTCCCGGCCAGCGGCCCATCCCGCTGTTGGACCGGGCCCGCCGCGGCCCCGGGGTGCCGCTGGCCCGCCGGAACCTGTTCCAGGACCGCCGCCGGGTGCTGCTGTCAACCGGCGGGGTTGCGGTCGCGCTACTGCTGGTGCTGGTGCTCGGGGGCATCTTCGCAGGCGCCATGCGCCAGCTCACCGGCTACATCGACCACACGCGCGCCGACCTGATCGTCTCCCAGCTCGGCGTGCGCACCATGCACATGAGCGCCTCGGTGCTACGCCCCGACATCGCTGACCGGGTTCTCCAGGTGCCCGGGGTCGCCTGGGCCGAGCCGATCCGCTACACCACCGGGATGGTCAGCTCACCGGCCGGCCAGTCCGCCAGCTACGTGATCGGCTACCAGCCCACCGCCCGCCACGGCGGCCCGGCGCGACTGGTCGCCGGCCGCCCACCCGGCGCCGGCGAGGCGATCCTGGACCGCCAAGCCGCCGACCAGCTCCACATCCGCGTGGGCGACCGGGTCCGCATCCTCGGCCGGCCGTTCACGCTGGTCGGGCTCTCGACCGGGGGGACCAACATCGCCAACACCACCGTGTTCATCCCCACCGGCGACTTCGCCCGGCTGCGTGGCCCCACCCAAGCCTATGTGCTGGTCGGCGCCCGCCCGGACGTCCAACTCGGCGCGCTCGCCGCGCGGCTGGAAGCGATCCCGCCAGGCAACACCGTGCAGACCCGCGCCGACTTCGCCACCCAGGAGCGCCGCCTGGTCAGCGACATGAGCGCCGACCTCATGCGCATCATGAGCGGGATCGGCTACGCGATCGCCTTGGCCGTGATCGCCCTGACTCTGTTCAACGTCACCCTTGCCAAGACCCGCGAGTATGGCGTGGTCAAGGCGCTTGGCGCCCGTCCCGGCTGGCTGGCGGCCACCGTCGCCGCCCAGGCCGCCTGGTCGGTCACCCTCGCCCTGGCGGCCGCGACCGCGCTGGCGCTGCTACTCGCCGTTGTGATCGGCCGGCTCAACCCGGCGCTGGCGATCTGGATCGCCCCCGGCAACGTGGCCCGCACCAGCCTGGTGGCGCTGGGGGTCGGGATGGCGGGCGCGGTCCTTCCCATCCGGCGGGTGCTGCATGTGGATCCCGCCGCCTCGTTCCGGAGGCCAACATGACCACCCAGACCGTGACCGCCCCCCAACGCCACGACGCGGTGCTGCACGTGACCGGGCTGACCAAGACCTTCGGGCAGGGCGCCCTGGCCGTCACCGCTGTCGCAGGCGTCGACCTGGACGTCCACCCCGGCGAGGTGGTCCTGATCATGGGCCCATCCGGCAGCGGCAAGACCACGCTGCTGCTGATGCTCGGCGCCATGCTGCGCCCCACCAGCGGATCGATCGAAGTCGCCGGCCTGGACCTCGCCAGCGCGCCGGAGCGGCGCCTGCCATCGGTGCGCGCCCACCGGTTCGGCTTCGTCTTCCAGGACTTCAACCTGCTGGGCGCGCTCACCGTCGCCGAAAACGTCGAGCTGGCCTGCAACCTCGCCGGCGTCACCGGCACCCAGGCCCGCAGGCGCGCCCGCGTTCTCCTGGAACGCGTCGGGCTCGGCCACCGGCTCGGCTTCCGGCCAGAGCAGCTGTCGGGCGGTGAGAAGCAGCGCGTGGCGATCGCCCGCGCGCTCGCCAACGACCCACCGGTCATCCTGGCCGATGAGCCCACCGCCAACCTCGACTCCGCCATCGGCCGCCAGGTCGCCCGGCTGCTGCGCCAGCTCGCCACCCAAGACCGCCGCGCGGTGGTGATCGTCAGCCACGACGCCCGCCTGCAGGAGATCGCCGACCGCGTCGTGTGGCTGGAGGACGGCATCTTCCGGGAGCTTTCCACTATGGCCACCGACCCGGTCTGCGGCATGACCGTCCCCCAGCACGACCACCCCCACCTGCAACTGGACCAGACCGTGTGGTGGTTCTGCTCGACCGCCTGCCGCGACGAGTTCGCCACCAACCCCAGCCGGTTCACCCATCGCCTCCCCCCACGAGCGGCAGTGTCCGCGGCGAGGAGGCAGTGACCCGCACACCGGGACGTTCGGTCCACACCGGCTGGGACCAAATGCCCCTTTGCGGACCCACGCAAGCCGTCTATGGTTGACGTCATCCCGGCAGGGGCGTGTCCCTCCAAGGAGACGGCGATGACCGGTCTACCACAAGCCCGGCCGCTGCGAGCGCTGGCCGCTTTGGCGGTCGCCTGGATGGCGGTCGCGGTGCTGGCCGCCCCGGCGTTGGCGCATGAGGGCGAGGAAGAGGTCCCCGCGCGGACGCAGGTGCAGGTCGCCGACGCGATCCTGCGGACCCAGCCTGAGCAGATCGAGCTGGCCGCCGACAGGAT
>Ga0137375_10001047_pt1 | contig 31503 bp, 26 predicted proteins | sample SagtaG_24_FD_104936 | JGI IMG/M metagenome (GOLD analysis project Ga0137375, IMG submission 104936) | Vadose zone soil microbial communities from Sagehorn Ranch, Mendocino, California, USA - Sage1_R_113_16 metaG | ecosystem: Environmental > Terrestrial > Soil > Vadose zone | place: USA... | reverse complement strand
CGCAGCTCCCACCGCCGCGCCTGAAGCTCCCACCGCCGCAGCTGCGGCCGGCACCGCGCCCGAGGCCGGCACGCCCGGCGGCACCATGACCGGCGCGTGGGTCGGCCCGTGTTGCGTCGGCGTCGATAACGCCAACCCGCTCAAGGCCGGCGGCGACTACCACTGGCTCAATAAGATCTACAGCCACCTGGTGACCAACGATGTCGGCTACACCAAGATCGTCGACGATCTGGCCGAAAAATGGGCGGTTTCGGATGATAACCGGACCTGGACCTTCAACCTGCGCCCGGCGAAGTGGCACGACGGCACCGACTTTACCTCGGCCGATGTGCAGTTCTCGATCGAACTCTGTCTCGATGCGAAGACCGGCGGCTGCGATAAGGCCGGCCAGCTGACGGCGATCGCCGGCGCTGCAGATTACGTTGCCGGCAAGGCCACATCGGTCAGCGGCATCGACGCATCCGACCCGAAGGTGGTCAAAATCAAGACCGAGAAGCCAAACGCGGCGCTGCTGGATACGCTGGCCGAGACCTGGATCTTCCAGAAGGCCTCGCTGGGCCAGGTTCCGCGCGATCAGGTCGGCAAGAGCGACTACTGGACCACCAAGGCGATCGGCACCGGCCCGTTCAAGCTGGCCAAGTACGAGGCCGGCCAGTACATGGAGCTGGATCGCTTCGACGATTACTTCCGCGGCAAGCCACTGCTGGACAAGCTGATCCGCCGCGAGTTCAAGGATCCGACCACGGCGCTGCTGGCATTCGACAAGGGCGAGATCGACTTCACCTACCTGACCGCCGACGAAGTTGAGCGCGCCAAGCAGAACACCAACGCAACCGTTATCCCCGGCCCATCGCAGGTCGATAATACGATCACGATGAACCCGGCCAAGAACCCGGCCTTCGGCAACCCGAAGTTCCGCCAGGCCATCCTATTCGCGATCAATCGGGCCGCGATTATCGAGAACCTGTACAAAGGCGCGGCCACGCCGGTGAGCTGCCTGTACGGCAACCCGAAGTACATCCCCAGCGATATCGAGAAGTACGACTACAATCCAGACAAGGCCAAGGCGCTGTTGAAAGAGGCCAATATCGACCCAGCATCGCTCGGCGAGATCGTGATGGACACCTACTATAACGACCAACTCTCGCTCGACGTGATGACCGCAATTCAGCAGGATCTGGGCGCGATCGGCCTGACGATCAAGATCCAGCAGATGGATGGGCCTTCCTGGACCAAGCGCTACTACGACGATGGCGCCTCCGAGATGTCGTTCATCGGCGGCGCGAACGGCCCCGACCCGAACCGCGCCTACCAGTACTACTACTCGCTCGACCAGAAGGGCAACAACTACAAGTACAAGAACCCCGCGCTCGATAAGTTGCTCGACGACGGTGCGGCCGAGATGGATCCCGCCAAGCGCCCGGCGATCTACCAGCAGGCGTGCAAGATCATGTCTGAGGATCTGCCGTGGACCTTCCTGTGGCAGACCGTGCGCTACGGCTATGTCTCGAACAAGATCGGTAACTTCCTGTACACGCCGGCGCCTGGCGGCGGCTCCTACTACGATCAGGCCGAGAAGTGGTTCATCCGTAAGTAATCGCAAATTGCCGATTGCAGATTGAGAGGCTCAATCTGCAATCGGCAATCCAAAAGAGTATGACGATCTACATCCTGCGCCGGCTCTTGATTAACGTCCCAGTATTGCTGGGCATCTCCATCCTGGTATTCACCTTCATCGCGCTCGCGCCCGGCGATCCGGTATCGGCGTACCTGAAGCCTGAGATGGGCGATAACCCGGCGCTGCGCGAGGCCATGCGTAAAGAGCTGGGCCTGGATCAGCCGCTGCCTATTCGCTATGTGCGCTGGCTGGGCATGGCCTTGCAGGGCAACCTGGGCTACCGCGCCGTCGGCGGGCAGCCGGTGAGCGATGTGGTTGGCAGAGGGCTGAAGAACTCGCTGGTGCTGATGGGCACGGCGCTGGCGATCGGCTGCCTGTTGGGCATCCCGCTCGGCATTCTTTCGGCGCTGCGCCAGTACTCGAAGATCGACATGGCGCTGACCGCCCTGGCCTTCCTGGGAATCTCGTCGCCCTCGTTTCTGCTGGGCCTGGGCGGGCTGTATGTTTTTGGGTTGAAGCTTGGGCTGTTCCCGATCGGCGGGATGGTCACGCCGTCGCAGCCGTTCGAAATCAGAGATTTTCTACACCACCTTGCGCTGCCGGCCTTGATTCTCTCATTTGCCTATATCGCGCTGCTGATGCGCTATACGCGTTCTTCCATGCTCGATGTGATCAACGCAACCTATGTGACCACGGCGCGCGCAAAGGGGCTGCACGAGAAGAATGTCATTCTGGTGCATGCCTTCCGCAACGCGCTGCTCCCGATTATCACTGTGATCGGCCTGGCGTTGCCCGAGATGGTCGGCGGCGCGGTGATTACCGAGACGGTGTTTGCGTGGCCGGGCATGGGCTCGCTGCTGGTCGAAGGCGTGGCTGGGCGCGATTTCCCGCTGATCATGGGCATTAGCCTCGTAGTCGCGACCACCGTTTTAATCGCGAATCTCCTCACGGATATCGCCTACGTGTTTGCCGACCCGCGTATCCGATATCAGTAGGATACGTGATGCTTGATGCGTGACACGTGAATCGGACATTGTACTCAAGCATCAAGCACCAGGCATCAGGCATCAGAAACGAAACTATGGCACAAACTGAACTGGCCCAAGTCAAGGTAATCACGCTCCCCGAGCGCACATCGACCTCACCCGGCCGCAAGGCGCTGCGCCGCTTTCGGCGGCACCGCCTGGCTATGCTCGGCGTCGTGATCATTGTCATCCTGGTCGTCGCTGCGCTGGTGGGCAATGAGCCGGCCGCGCTTACACCGAACTTGAAGCTGACCAATAAGCCGCCATCGTTGGAACACCCGTTTGGCACCGACCGCACCGGCCGCGATGTGCTGGCGCGCACGCTGGTGGGCGGGCGCGTCTCGCTCTCGGTTGGCCTGGTGGCGGTACTGTTCTCGACTGCGATCGGCACGGTGCTGGGCGCGCTGGCGGGCTTCTACCGCGGCCTGGTCGACCAGATCATTATGCGGATCGTCGACATGGTCATGAGCTTCCCGGTGATCGTGCTGCTGCTGACCGTGGTGGCGATTGTTGGGCCCGGTATCTTCAAGATCATGGTGATGATCGGCCTGCTGACCTGGACCACGCCCTGCCGGATCATTCGCGCACAGTTTCTTTCGTTGCGCGAGAAGGAATATGTTGAGGCCGCGCGCTGCCTGGGCATGACCGACTTCGATATCGCGATCAAGCATATTCTGCCCAACGCCATCGCGCCGCTGCTGGTCTACGCCAGCTTTGGCGTGGCGACCGCCGTGCTGTTGGAGGCGGGCCTCAGCTACCTTGGCCTGGGTGTCCAGCCGCCCACGCCGAGCTGGGGCAATATGCTCAATACCGCGCGCTCGCTCTCGACCATGGAGCGCACCGCCTGGCAGTGGATCCCGCCCGCGATCACGACAGTGCTGTTCGTCCTGGCGGTCAACTTTGTTGGCGATGGCATCCGCGATGCGGTCGACCCGCGGGCGCTGTTCGAGAAGTAGACGAACGACGAACGACGAAGGCTGGCTTGGCTCGTTCCTCCTCCGTCCTTCGTCCTTCGTCGGTGAGAGGAGAAAGTGTTGCCAGCCAAATACCGCGTCGCCGTTGTGGGCACTGGGCGCGTGGGCGCGCTGTGGGAGAGCGATCCTCCCACCGGCATCTCGCACGCCGGCGCGTTCTTCGTGCAGCCCGATTGTGAGCTGGTCGCCGGCGCAAACCGGCGGCGCGACCGGCTGGAAGAGTTCGGCCGCCGCTTTGGCGTAAGTGGCCTGTACAGCGACTACGACGAGATGCTGCGCAGCGAGCGGCCCGATATCGTCTGCGTTGCGACCCACCCCGGCTCGCACGCCGATATTGTCGACTCGGCAGTGCGTTATGGCGCGCGGGCGATCTTCTGCGAAAAGCCAATGGCGCTCGACCTGGCCGACTGCGACCGGATCATCGCAGCATGTGCGGCGCAGGGGGTGCTGCTCTCGGTCAACCACTCGCGGCGCTGGTACCCGATCTATCGGCACGCCGCCGAGCTGATCCGTAGCGGGGCGATCGGCGAGCTGATCTCGATCACCGGCTACTGCCAAGGTGGCAAGCCCTCGCCGGCCTGGCAATCCGAGTTCGAAGGCCCGCTGCTGCACGATGCCACACACTTGTTCGACCTGATGCGCTGGTTCGCGGGCGACGTGCAGTGGCTGGCGGCCACGGCGCGGCGGCGCAAACACCACGCCTACCCAGTCGAGGATGATAGCACAGCGCTGCTGTCGTTCGCGAATGGCGTGACCGGCGTGGCGCTGGTGAACGAGCTGACCGAGTATATGCGCTTCGAGATCGACCTGCAAGGCACGACCGGCGTGCTGCGGCTTGGCAACGACAGCGCCGAGATCGCGCACGCCAAGCTCGTGTCATTTGAGGCCGCGCGCCCCGAGACGCCCGATTTCGAGTGGCAGGTGCTGGAGACCGAGCCGCTGCCGGCCATACCGTCGGTGCCGGCGTTCGCGCTCGCCGCGCGCGAGCTGATCGATGCGCTCGAAGGCCGCGCGACGATCTCCTCGACGGGTGCCGATGGCCGCGCGTCGATCGAGATCATCATGGCGATCTACGAGTCGCAGCGGCGCGGCAATGTCCCGGTCCAGCTGCCGCTGCCGGCCGGCGCATCGCCCCTGGCGGCGCTGGCGCGCGAACAGGGCTGGAGCTAGGAGGCAGGCGGCCGTAGACAGTAGTATTGAATTGTAGCGCTTGTGTCTACACTTACTGCCACCTGCCGCCAACCTTCAAGCAACGCCTGCGCCAGCTGTGCCTGGAGGTTGGTATGCCGATGGATCGAATATCATAATAGGTCGGGTTGTGTGCCTGCATGAAGGAGGTTCCTGTGTCCGACCAAGCCGCTCCGCGCTCTGACGTCACATTCGTCAAAAACCTGCGTATCCCCATGCGCGACGGCGCGCGGCTGGCCGCCGACCTGCATATGCCGGCGGGCGACCGCCCGTTTCCGGTGGTCCTGGAGTATATCCCCTACCGCAAGGACGATGTGCCGCCGTACACCGGCCATCACTACTACTTCGCCCGGCATGGCTACATCGGCTGTCGCCTGGATGTGCGCGGCACCGGCGCATCCGAGGGCGTTAACACCGACGAGTATGTGCCCCAGGAGCAGGAGGACGGCTACGATGCGATCGAGTGGCTGGCCCAACAGCCCTGGTGCGACGGCCAGGTGGCGATGTTCGGGTCGTCCTACGGCGGCTTTGTCTGCTATCAGGTGGCGACCCACCAGCCGCCGCACCTCAAAGCGATCATCCCGCGCTACGCCACCGACGATCGCTACACCGACGACTGCCACTACCGCGGCGGGCTGTTCCGCTTCTACTACGACTTCGCGCTCTATGGCGCCTGGATGATCGCAATGAACGCCATGCCGCCCTACCCAGAGTTCTCCGGCGCCGACTGGGCGGCGATATGGGAGCAGCACCTGGAGCACAACGTGCCGTATATGCTGACCTGGATGGAGCAGCAGGTCGACGGCCCCTACTGGCGGCCCGGCTCGCTGCGCGGGCAGTACGAGAAAATCCAATGCCCGACGTTTATTATCGGCGGCTGGCGCGACGGCTACCCCAACCCGCCTCTGCGCACCTACGCTCAACTCAAGGACCGCGTGCCGACGCGCGTGCTGATCGGCCCCTGGAATCACACCGCGCCCGACGCCGCGATCCCCGGCCCGCGGATCGACCACCTGCACGAGTTAGTGCGCTGGCTAGACTATCATCTTAAAGGGCTCGACACGGGCGTTCAGCACGAGGCGCCAGTGCAGGTCTATATGCAGCGCTACGACGACCCGCAGCCCGATCGGCTGGATACCAGCGGGGAGTGGCGCGGCGAGCAGAGTTGGCCGCCTGTGGGCGCGAGCGATCACGTGCTGTACCTGCGCGCAGACGGACGTTTGGACGACACCGCGCCCGCCGGCCAGGCCCACGATGAGTACGCCTACCACCCCGCCGTCGGCCTGGCCGGCGGGCTATGGTCAGGCGGCGTGCCGTTCGGCCTGCCGACCGACCAGCGCCCCGACGAAGCCTACTCAGTGGTCTACACCAGCGCGCCGCTGGAGCAGGAGCTGGCGATCCTGGGCTGGCCGCGGGCGATTCTGCACATCTCCTCGACCGCCGAGGTGATGGCCTTCAACGCCAGCCTGTGCGATGTCGCGCCCGACGGCACCTCGGCGCTGGTCGCCAAGGGCATCCTGAACGCCACGCGCCGCGAGTCGCTGACCGCCCCCATGCCGATCGTGCCCGGCCAGATCTACGAGCTGGAGATCGAGATCGACTGCACCGGCTGGGTGTTCGAGCGGGGCCACTGCATCCGCCTCGACATCGCCAGCGCCGACTTCCCGAATGTGTGGCCGACGCCGCTGAATGGCGCCAACCGAGTCTACTGCGGCGGCGAGCGCCGCTCGCGCCTGATCCTGCCGGTCGTGCCGGCGCCATCTACTGCGCCGCCGACATTCCTGCCGTCGCCGTCGCAGCCGGCGGCCTACGGCGCGCGGGCCGAGGCGCCGCCGTGGCAGGTGACATGGGATGTGCTCGGCAATCGGGTGGGCGTCAACATCGAGACGAGCTTCCAGAGTGTGCTTAACGCGGGGGTGGAGCTGACGCGCGAGGCCAGGATGCGCAGCTACGTCTCGCTGCGCGACCCCGCCGATGTTGGCATCACCGGCTACCAGCGCATGCGCCGGCTGACGCCGGATATGGACATGGATGTGCGGGCGCGCATGCACATGCGCAGCACGGTGGACGCGTTTCACCTGACCGTGGAGCTGGACGTGAAGGTCGACGGATTGAGCCACTTCACCCGGCGATGGCTGAAGTCGGTGCCGCGGCGGCTTCTTTAGGGCAATTGCAGATTGCAGATTGGCCTGATGCGTGATGCGTGTCTTCTACTGTACATTGCGTATGGCATGTCTCCGCTACCATTGGTCGTCAATCGTCGGTCGTCAGTCGTCGAAAGGAGGTGTCGCTCACACACTCATTCTGATAGACCGCCGTTGTGATACTAGCTCGCATGCTCCAAAGGAGGATCGGGATGGAATTGCACCACAACTCCGAGATCGAAAATTCGCGCGATCAGCACGGTCAGGAGACAGCCTTCCCACGCCCGCCGCTATCGCGGCGGGCCTTCCTGCGCGGCACAGTCGCGTTCGGCGGCGCGTTCGTCCTGGCGGCGTGCGGCGCCGCACCGCCCGCCGCTGAGCAGCCGACCGCCGCGCCTGCCGCGCCTGCGGCCACCGCCGCGCCTGCGGCCACCGCCGCGCCTGCTGCTGAGCAGCCGACCGCCGCGCCTGCCGCACCCGCAACCACCGCTGGCCCTGCCGCTGAGCAGCCGACCACCGCTCCCGCGGCCCCGGCAGCATCAGGCGGTAACATCTACCGGATCCTCAGCGGCGGCGACATCCGCAGCCTCGACCCGCCCGGCGCCGAGGGCAGCGAGGACTGGTGGAGCGCCGGCCTGGTGCTGTACAACTACCTTTACTCCTACGACAAGGAGGGCAAGCTGTTCCCCGACCTGGCCGCCGACCTGCCCAAGATCAGCGGCGAAGGCAAGGTCTACACCATACCACTGCGCAAAGGCGTCAAGTTCCACAATGGCCGCGAAATGACCGCCGAGGACGCCAAGTTCAGCCTGGAGTGGCAGCTCTGGCCGGACACATATAGCTGGGGCAAAACCTATGTGGACAACATCGTCGGCTACAAGGATGTGATCGACGGCAAGAGCAAGGAGCTGGCCGGCGTCAAGGTGATCGATCCCAACACCATCGAGGTCACGCTCACCAAAGCACAGGCGGTCTTCCCGGCGATCCTGACGATGAGCATGAACGGGATCATCCCCAAGCAGGAGGTGATCGCCGCCGGCAAAGACTTCGGCATCAAGACGGTCATCGGCACCGGGCCGTTCAAGTTCGTCGAGTGGGTCGCCGGCCAGCGCGCGGTCTACGAGCGCAACCCAGACTACTTCCGCGCGGGGCTGCCCTATCTGGACGGGATCGAGCTGTCGCTGAACGTCGATCCGGCGGTCCAGCTGCTGCGCTGGGAGAACAAGGAAGTCGAGTTCGTCCACAATATCCCTGACGCCGAGCTGCCGAGGGTGTTCAGCGAGGAGGCGCTCAAGGCCCAGCTCCGCAGCGCCCAGAGCCTGACCTGTTCGCGCCTGGTCCCGCATCACCGGGTCAAGCCCTTTGACGACATCCGCGTGCGCCAGGCGGTCTCGCACGCGATCGACAAACAGGCGATTGTCCAGAAGCTCAGCGGCACGGTCACGCCGCTCGAAGGCTACTTCGTGCCGGGGATGATCCAATTCGACGCCAACTTCAAAAGCAAGTATCCCTACGACCCAGAGCAGGCCAAGGCGCTGCTAGCGGCTGCCGGTTTGGCCGACGGCATCAAGGGCGTCAAGGTTTTCATCGGTACCGATGCACGGGGCAAGACGGTTGCGGAGCTGGTTCAGGCCGACCTCCAGGCGGTCGGCATCGAGGTAGAGCTACAGCAGGGGCGGCTGTCCGAGTATCGTGACAAGATCAAGGCCGGCGAGTTCGGGCTGTACCTGTTTAGCTGGGCCGCCAGCTTCCCCGACTCTTTCGACTACACCTCGGCCTGGGTGTCATGCGCGGCGGTGGAAACCGGCTATAATGACTACAAATACTGCAACATGAAGATCGACGATCTGATGTCGAAGGCCGAGGGCCTGCCGCTGCAAGACCCCGAGCGGATCGCGGCCTACCGCGAGATCGAGGAGATCGTGATCAACCAGGATGCCGCCTTCGTCGGTCTATTTAGCCCGCTCAACAACGGGTTGGGCGTGTCCTACGTCAAGGGCGACGATATGAGCCCGATCTACGGCTGGCCGTTTGTGGAGAAGGCCCAGATCGTAAAGGGATAGTGATCGCGGCTGTTTCACTTCGTTCAGCATGACATGGCGATTGCGACGAAGACGCCGAGGAAACCAGTGCCTCACTGCGTCAGCGCGGTGAGACACAGGAGGCGACCATGGCCCAGCACATCCTCGCGCCACAGGACGTACCAGCGCGCGCGCCCGCGCTGCCCGAGGTCAGGCACGCCCGCACCTGGTGGAGCGATGTGCTGCGCAGCTTCTGGCGGCAGAAGCTTCCAGTGGCCGCCGGTGTCCTCCTACTGGTCCTTGGGCTGGTCTTCGTGCTGGCGCCCATGGTCGCGCCCTACGACCCGATCCGGCAGTTTCGGCGCGAGGGACTCAGCCCGCTCGGCCAGCCGCTGCCGCCCAACGCCAGGTTCTGGCTGGGCAGCGACGGCCTGGGGCGCGACATGCTCAGCCGGCTGATCTGGGGCGGCCGGATCTCGCTGGGCATCGGCTTCGCGGCCAGCGGCGTCGCCGTGCTGATCGCCCTGCTGGTCGGCGGCCTGGCCGGCTTCCTGGGCGGCCGGGCCGACTTCCTGATCATGCGCTTCGTGGATCTGGTGATGAGCATCCCGACGTTCTTCCTGCTGATTCTGTTGGTGGTGCTGCTCAAGCCGGGCATCTCGGTCGTGATCATTGTGATCTCGCTGGTCTCGTGGACCTACCCGGCGCGCATCTTTCGCTCGCAGATCCTGACCCTCCGCGAGCAGACCTTCGTCCTGGCCGCGCGCTGCCTGGGCCTGCCGGGCTACCGTATCTTCCTGCGCCACGTCCTGCCGCACCTGCTGCCGCTGGTGATCGTCTACCTGGCGCTGGGCATCCCGACGACGATCTTCGCCGAGGCCAGCCTGAGCTTCCTGGGGCTGGGGGTACCGCCTCCGGCCCCTTCCTGGGGCACGATGATCCAGGACGGCGTGGAATACTACCGGGCCGCGCCTTGGGTGGTTCTGTTCCCAGGGCTGGCGATCATGCTGACGGTGGTATGCTTCAATCTGTTGGGCGCCGGTCTGCGCGATGCGATGGACCCGACCCGCCGCGAGAGGTGAGTGATGCTGCGCTATATCATCCAGCGCCTGGTCTGGACTGCGATCGTGCTGCTCGGCGTCTCGGTGATCACGTTTCTGCTGGTCTTTGCCATGCCGGGCGACCCAGCCCAGGCGCTGGTCGGCGGCCGGGCTAGCAAAGACTCGATCGAACTGATACGCAAGCAGTATGGCCTAGACCAGCCAATCCATATTCAGTACTTCAACTATATGGGTCGCCTGCTGCGCGGCGACCTGGGCGACTCATTCTACTTCCGGCAGCCAGTCGCCCAGGCGCTGCTGGCACGCTTCCCAGCGACGGCTACGCTGGCGGTCGCGATCATCCTGGTGGCGATCGTGATCGGCATTCCGCTAGGGGCGATCGGCGCACTCAAGAGCAATACCGCGCTGGATCGCGGGCTGATGATCATCCAGCTGCTGGCGATCTCGATGCCGTCGTTCTTCTTCGGCCTGCTGCTGATCTACCTGTTCGCTTTCCAGTTCAAGCTGCTTCCAGTCGGCGGCTATGGCAGCTGGCGACACCTGATCCTGCCGACGCTGAGCGTAGCGCTGCCATGGTCGGGCTGGTATGCGATCGTCCTGCGTTCGAACATGTTAGATGCCGTCTCGACCGACTATGTGCGGACTGCCTATGCCAAGGGGCTGAGTCAGCGATCGGCTGCGCTGCGCCATATGCTGCCGAATGCGATTCTGCCTGTCGTGACGATGGTCGGGCTGGATATGGCCGGCCTGCTGACTGGGATCGCGCTGGTCGAATATATTTTCAACTGGCCCGGGATAGGCTGGCAGACCTTGCAGGCCGCTCAGCGCCTGGACGTGCCGATGATTATGGGCAGCGTGCTCTTCGGCGCGCTGATCATCGGCCTGGCCAACCTGATCGTCGACCTGCTTTACACGGTGCTCGATCCACGCGTGCGCCTGCGCACCTAATTGTAGATTCGCCCAGAGGGCACCCGATTGTAGATTGACCTTCTTGATCTGCAATCTTGTCATTTAGGAGATAACGATCGATGGCTACCGAAGGACCTGAACCGCAGTACAGTGTTCGCGTCGTCCGGCATGTGAAGATTCCGATGCCCGATGGCACGCAGCTCGACGCGCATATGATGCTGCCGGATGCGCCTGGCCGCTTCCCGGCGGTGTTCGACTACTACCCTTACCGAAAGGATGATCTGACCGCAAGCACGATGCGCATCCACCACTACCTGGCGCGGCGCGGCTTCGTGGCCCTGCGCCTGGACGTGCGCGGCACCGGCGGGTCGGAAGGGACGGCCGAGGACGAGTACTCGCCCCAGGAGCAGCTGGACGCGGTCGAGGCGATCGACTGGATGTCGAAGCAGCCCTGGTCCAATGGCAACGTCGGGATGTTCGGCAGCTCCTACGGCGGCTTCAACTCGCTCCAAGTCGGCATGCACCGCCCGCCGGCGCTCAAGGCGATCTGCCCGATGTACTTCACCGACAACCGCTACACCGATGACTGCCACTACAAGGGCGGCGCCATGCAGATGCTCTACGACATGGGCACCTACGGGCTTTCGATGGTCGTGCAGAACGCCCTGCCGCCCTATCCGGCCGGCACCGAGTGCTGGGCCGAAGTCTGGGAAGAGCGGCTGCAAGGCAATCAGCCCTGGATCATTCGCTGGCTGGAGCACCAGACCTACGACGAGCAATGGAAGCAAGGCTCGCTGTGCGAGAACTACGCGGCCATCCAGTGCGCGACGCTGCTGATCGGCGGCTGGCGCGATGGCTACACCAACTGCAACCTGCGCGCGTTCCAGCACCTGCGCTGCCCCAAGAAGGCGCTGATCGGCCCCTGGCTGCACGTCGCGCCCGATGTCGGCACGCCAGGCCCGCGCATCGACCATCTGCACGAGATGGCTCGCTTCTACGACTACTGGCTGCGGGGCGTCGACAACGGTGTGATGGCCGAGCCGCCGGTCACGATCTACGTCCAGCAGTTCGACCCGCCGGCGGCCGAGCGCCCGCTGACAAGCGGCTTCTGGCGCCACGAGCCGGGCTGGCCGCTCGACCGATCCAGCGCGCACACGCTGTACCTGGCCGGCGGCGGCGCGCTCCAAGACTCGCCGCCTGCGGAGGAGGGCAGCGTCGCATATGCGTACAACCCGACTGTCGGCACGACCTTCGGCATGTTCTCGGCCGGCAGCCCATTGGTGCTGCCGATGGACCAGCGGCTGGAGGAAGCCTTCTCGCCCGGCTGGACCTCGTCGCCGCTTGAAGAATCGCTTGAGATCCTCGGCCACCCACGCGCCATCCTGCGCCTCTCGACCACGGTCGACATCGCCACCGTCGTGGTCCGGCTGATCGACGTCGCTCCCGACGGCGCCGCGGCGCTGGTTACCAAGGGCGTGCTGAACCTGACCCACCGCGACTCGCACGAGCAGCCCGCGCCGCTGGCGCCTGGACAGCTCTACGAGGTCGCGGTGGAGCTGGACGCTACCGCCTGGCTATTCGAGGCCGGCCACCGCATCCGCGTCAGTATCGCGGGTGCCGACTTCCCAAACGCCTGGCCCGCGCCCAAGCTGTATACCGCCAGCGCCTACTTCGGCGGCGCCGGCGCCGCGCGGCTGATCCTGCCGGCGCTGGCCCGCCAGGAGCCGCCGCTTCCGGCGCCACAGCTCCGCGCGCCCGAGCCGTTCGAGCCGTTGACACAAAGCTACAGTGAGCAGCCGGTCTGGCGGGTGACCCACGACCACATCGCCGGCACAACCGAAGTCCGCATCAGCACTGCCGGGCGCACTCGCCTCGACGACGGCACCGAGATTGTCCGCGGCAGCGACGCCACGGCGATCGCCTCGCAGCGCGACCCGGCCCGCGCGACCATGCGCGGCCTGAATCAGGTGACGCTCCACTGGCCCGACCGGACGATCGACGCCCGCGCGCGGGGCCAGATCGAGAGCACCGCCGACGCGCTGCACGTGACGATCCAGCTGGAGATCACGATCGACGGCGTGCCGTACCACAGCCGGCGCTGGGCGAAGTCGATCCCGCGGCATTTGCTGTAATTCAGATCCGCTCTCGCATCACAGAGCGCGCAAGGGCGGCAAAGAAATTGAAGTTCTCAGCTTCTTTGCGTTCTCTGCGTTCTTTCCTGACAAGTTGGCCGGCCTCCCAGAAATAGTCTCCTACGCCTCATCCGGCCAATCCGCCGCGCCCAGGTCGGGCATCAGCGGGTGCCACAGGTCGATCGGCTGGATGGTCAACTGGCGATGGTTGGGCATGTCCAGGTGCTCGGGCAGCGGCTCGATCCGGCCAGGGGCGCCGACCACCAGGCTGCGCGGCGGGACATCGCAGAGGACCAGCGCGCCGGCCGCGATGAAGCTGCGCGCGCCGATGCGCACGCCCGGCAGAATGGTGCAGCCGCCGCCGATCACCACGTCGTCCTCGATCGTCGGGCCGCGCGGGGTCTCCAGCGTCGCGCGCCGGCCAGGGTAGCGGTCGTTGAGGATCGTGACGCCGGGGCCGACGAAGACATGGTCGCCGAACCAGGTCCGCGACGGCACGTAGGTATGTGACATGATCCGCACGCCGTCGCCCATTCGGATGATGCCCTCGAGCGTCGAGTGGTTGCAGAGCGTGCAGTAGTCGCCGATCTGTACCTTCGCGCGGATGACAGCATAGTGGCCGGATTGGAAATAGTCGCCGATCGTCACGTCGCCGTAGATGATCGTCCCGGAGCGTAGAATGCCGTTCCGGCCGACACGTGCTGGGCCACACTGTGGGTGGTAGGCCAAGCCGATCTGCACGTTTGACTCGACGATCGTGCCCTCGCCGATGACAGCGTTCTCGAATGTTGGAGCGCCCATCATTGTACCTCACCATCTTCTGTGATCAGCAGACCGGAGGACGAAGCCAGCCTTCGCCCTCCGTCCTTGGTCCAATCGCCTCAATGCATCGAGCAATACTTGGACTTGTGCTTGAGGAGCCTCAATACCCGAAATGACCAAATCCGCTTCCTGAGAATAAGCTTCGATCTTCTCCCAATTGGGAGAAAGATGCTGGTTCAAAATGCTTGTAGCTTCGGCCTCCTCAACCGGACGGCCTGTCAACCGCTCTGCGAGAACGGAACGGGGTGTGCTAATAAACACTCGGTAGATGCTGTCGTGGCTCATCGGGAAATGAAAGGCATAGCAGCCCGGAAGGAGATAGCCACGCGCGGCGGGTTTCATAAGTCGCCCACCTGTTTCCGACCCTCCGGCACTTATTCGCTTGCCACGGTTGTTCCAGTCGGGTGCAGGCGTAAAACAGGCCTGACTGTCCGCCAGACACTGGAGGTGGGTTTGGAGGAGCGGCCAATCGACACATTCGGGAGAGGCCACCCAAGCCAGAAAGGACAAACCTTCCGGGACTTCCAGGATGTATTTATCGAGTGGCACATGAGTATAGCCGTCTTGAAGTGACTCGGCGGCATGAGCAAATGACGACTTGCCTGCTCGCGGCAAGCCCGAAACCAAGATAAGCATAGTCCGACCCTTTCAGCCGCCCAACGGCTTGCGCATGAGCCGACGCCCCTGCGAGAGTCACATCGAGCGAGCAGGAAAGCGTTTGGCAAAATACGGACGATCTTGAGGCCCGGCAGGGGCGTCGGCTGCAGCGAGATGTTGGCCGGCACGACTCGTCGCGAGCGGTAGTCGAGTGAGATCGCGGTGATTGAAAACAGATGGCATTGTCACGCGCCAAATCGGCCTTCACGCTGAGATGTCGCATCCCAATACGTTACATCGGCTGTCCTTTCGAGACACGGCGTCCGAATGCGCCAAACCGGCCTTCACTCCTGAGTAACTACTCAGCGGCTGACTTCGGAGTCAGCCGATCGCTGATCGGTCTTGTTGTGCGAGGCGAGATATGGAAAGAGACGTGAGACACCCCGTACTACTTGTGATCTGCCTGCCCAATAGTAAACAAGCCGTGCTGTGCGAAGGCAGGCAGCCAGGTGATAGGCCAATCTATGCCGTCGATGGCGTACTCACTGATATTGATGTTTCCATACCACCCGACCTGGCGGCCACGGGCTGGTGCTGGTTTGGCTCACCACTCTACCAGCCGTATCCCGGCCGCGAAGATGGCCCCGGCGTCGGCATCGCCACCTGCACGTTCGCGCCGCCCGGTTGGCCTAGCCCGTACAAGACCTGTTTCGAGTCGGCCTACGAGATCGAGCGCATCCATGCGGAGCATGAAGCCCTGCGCGACCAAGCTGGTCAAGAAGCCCAAGCGCCGCGCATCCGAGCCGCCGCCGGTCCTCGTCGAGGTCGTACCCGAGCCGGAGTTGGCCCAGGCGATGCTGGAGTGGTGAGCGATGGAACGGATGCTACGACGAGATTCGCATCGTATCGGTGCGTGATGTGCTGGGGGTTGCGGTGCGCACATACCACTTGGCCACCTCTGCGCTGCCCCGCCAGATTGCCAGGCTCACTAGCAGCGCCGGAAGCGCGCTGAACAAGAGAAGTTCGGCGGTGGTCTCTGTCGTCGGCCGATCGAGAACACGGCCTATCAGCAGCGGCGCACCAACGAGCGTGCCGAGGGCGCCGACCAACGCGTTCGCGCACCCAATCACCTGGCGGTACCGTGGCCCAGAGGGTTTTGGCATGAAGTAGCGTAGCGTGAGAGCACTCACGAGCAGCCCAGTGGCGATGCCCACGATCAGTCCCACCGCTGCGCCGACGCTCCCGCCCAGAAGAGCAGCCAGTGTTAGGAATCGGAAGATACTGAACATTCCATGGATATCGCTATCCCAGCCGTGCATGATGGCATTGATGACGAGTACGACCATCATCAGTGAGGAGATGTAGATGCTGAGAACAAGGGCGCTCATGAATACGGCCCAGACAGTGCTGCGCCAACTCAGCTGCCAAATCAGCCAGGATGGAGTCATGTTTGTACTCGGTATGCAGCGTCACCGCATGAACGATGCTACTCAGCCTTCACTCCGAGATACGGCGTCCGAATGCACCAAACCGACTTTCACATTGCGACGTGGCGTCCGAACGCGCCAAATTGGTTTTCACCTGGAGATGTGGTGTCCATCGCGCCAAATCGGCAGTCACGCTGCGGTGCGGCGTCCGAATGCGCCCAACCGGCCTGCACTCCGAGATATGGCATCCGTTTGCGGTATTCCCACTATCGCGCTTCGATCAGGGTGGGTACGGCATGAGTGCCGGCCAACTCGAAACTAGGCGAATCCGTTGCGTCTATTATGCTGCACAGGCAGCTTCCGCGCAACCGATTCGCCCATCCGACGAATCGGGATGAAAGACGAACCCGATTGCCTAATCTGCCACTGGTGGCGAAAAGAAAATCCGATTCGCCTAATCTGCCCGTACCGGGCATGTGATGAAGCCTGTCAGAGGCGGAGCATCGGCACCGCCCTCATACCCTTGCGCCCTCGGCCTCCACGATGCGTGGTGAGCAGCGTATCCGCGGTATCGGCATTTGGCAGCATGGCGCGCCCGCTACCCCACCTGCCGATGGAACGCATCCACGCTGCGCGCCACGATCCGCGCGTCCCAATCGCCGGCGCGCAGCGCCGTGCGCAGGAGTGGGAACACCTCGCGCCACGCTCCGATCGCCCGATCCAGGTCGGCGTCGCTATGCGCGTAGCTGGGCGCGACGCCGAACGAGGTGAAGAACCCCCGCCGCGTCATCTCCTGCACGTAGTAGTCCTTCAGCCCGCGCTTCTGCTCGCTGTCGCCGGCGCTAACCCCGATCGCGATCTGCTGCGGTAGCCCAGCGGCGCGCAGCGGCAGCTCATGCTCCTCGGCCAGCTCATTGAAGCTTTGCTGGAAGCGCGTGCCAATCGCCGTGATGTGGATGAAGGCATCGCGCTTGCGCAGCTCGCGGATCGTCGCCAGCGACGCGGCCAGCCCGACCGCGTCGGACCAGTAGGTGCTGCTGACGAACATCTCGCCGACCACCGACATCACCTCGCCGCGGCCGACCACCGCGCCCATGGCGTAGCCATTCGAGATCGCCTTGGCGTAGGTCGCCATGTCGGGCAACACGCCGAACTGCGCCTGTGCGCCGCCCAACCCCAGCCGGAAGCCGGTCACCACCTCGTCGAAGATCAGCACCGCGCCGTGCGCGGTCGCCAGCGCGCGTACGCCCTCCAAAAAGCCGGACGCCGGCAGCGAGGCGCCGCGCGATGCCTCTAGGATGATGCAGGCGACCTCGCCCTTGTGCCGTTCGAGCTGCTGCTCCAGCGATTCCAGATCATTGTAGCGAAACGGCAGCGCGGTGCCGGCCAGGCCCTGTGGCACGCCCTGCGGCTTGATGCCCGGCAGCAGGTGCGAGTCCAGCACACTGTCGTTCTCCAGGTTTGCGGCCAGATACCAATCGTGCCAGCCGTGGTAGCCGCAAAACAGCACCTTCTCGCGGCCGGTGTAGCCGCGCGCGATCCGCACCGCAATCGCGTTGGCTTCGCCGCCGCCCTTGCAGTAGCGCACCATCTCAGCGCAGGGAATCGTAGCGATCAGCTCGCGCGCCAGCTCGTACTCCAGCGGGTGGCTGACGCTATAGGCCGTGCCCTGGCGGATCTGCGCGATCACCGCCTCGTCGACCGCATCGTCAGCGTAGCCCAGAATCGACGCGCCGACGCACATCATAAAGTCGATATACTCGTTGCCATCCAGATCCCAGAAGCGGCTGCCCTTGCCACGACTAACATACGGCGGCGTCATGCCCAGAGCATACAGCTGCGGCCGGCGGCTGATCAGTTGCACGCCGCCGGGGATGATCTCAAGCGCCTCGCGATACAGCTCGTACGAGCGCTCGACTGAGCGCTCGGGCATTTGGTTGCTCATATGCGGTTCCCTTCCATCATTGTTAGGGGTTTTACTTTCTGTAGGTTATTTTTCGCCCGGCCGGGCGAAAAATAACCTACAAAAGAAGGAAAGTACCATGCTACCGCAGGCTAAAGATCGCACAGTAGCAGCAAAGCGTTGATCAGCGCTGTAATATCGCGTCGAAATCCTGCCGGATACGCTGCCAGCCCTGCTGGAGGATAATGATCGCCGCGCCGCAGGCCAGGAAGCGCGCGCCCATTTCGTAGTAGCGCTCGCCGGCCTCGGCTGAGCCAACCGGCAACCCCCACGCTTTGCCGTGCTTGGCCGCCGCCTCGGCCACGCGCGCCACTGCCGCCTGCATCACGGGTGCCTGGGTTTGCAGCGGGATGCCGTAGCTCTGCGAGAGATCGGCCGGGCCGACGAACAGAATGTCGACTCCCGCGACAGCGGCAATCGCGTCGATATCGTCGATAGCCTCGCGATCCTCGATCTGCACGCACACAAAGGTTTCCCGGTTGGTGTGGGCCATATACTCGGCCATCGGCGCCAGCCCATAGTCGGCGTTGGCCTCGACGCCATCCATACCGCGCATGCCCAGCGGCGCGAAGCGGGAGTAGTGGACGATCTGCGCGGCCTCGGCGCCGGAGCGGCAGTGCGGCACCATGATCCCCGTCGCTCCGGCCTCGAACGGTCGCGAGTAGGTCCAGTAATCGCCCTTGCGAATGCGCATCATCGGCTCGATGCCGGTCGCGCGGCAGCCTAGCGCCATGTCGAAGACCTGGTCGTAGCTGTAGTCCTGGTGCTCCATATCGATCCACACACAGTCGTAATCCAGCAGCCCGATCATCTCGGTGAGCTTGGGTGACGCGTATGGCGTGACGGTGGTGATGAGCACGGCTTTGTTCTGGCGTAGTTTCTCCAGCACACGGTTGGTTCGCATAGTTGGCTCTTTTCTTCTAGCCTGCCCTTCGACACCCTTCGACGCCGCTCAGGGGAGCAGCTCAGGATGGATGGCAGCGTGGTACTTTATGTTTTTGGTCTAGCGTTTTTGTCCTGCGGGACAAAAACGCTAGACCGACAGTATGGTACTTTTGATGCTTGATGCCTGATACCCGCCCCTCATCTTGTCATCTTGTCATCTTGTCCCTAAGGAATCCCCCACGTGCCAGGGTTCAGCAGTTCGGCGTCGTCGAGGCGCAGCGCGGTGAGCTGCGCCAGCAGGTCGGCGGGTAGATTGACATTGGCCGTGCCAAGCGCCTCGCGCAGCTCCTGCTCGCTGCGCACGCCTACCAGCACCGAATGAATTTGCGCGTGCGCCAAGCCAAACGCTACCGCCGCCTGGGCCGGGCTGATATTCAGCCCTGAATCGCCGACCAATGCGCGAAACTGGCGCGAGCGCTCGCGCAGCTCGGCGAGATGATCGGGCAGGTAGTCGCCGCGCGCCGTCAGCGCGCCCTTGAGCAAGATCGAGCGCACGACGATGCCGATATCGCGCGCGGCCGCCGTGGGCAGCACTTGGTCGCTCAGCCGCTGGTCGAGCACCGAGTACGTGACCTGGAGCATATCAAACAGGTCGCTCTCAATCGCGGCCATGGGCATCGCGACGCCGTAGGTCGATCCGCCAATCGCCCGCGCCTTGCCGCTGCTGCGTACATCCGCGAAGACCTCGGCCAGCAGCTCGCGCTGGGCCAGCAGCGCTGCGTCGACGTTATGCACCTGCCAGATATCGACATACTCGGTCTGGAGCAGCCGCAGGCTGGTTTCGAGCGAATCCCGCATGTGCTGACGCAGCTCGTCGCCAGTGGGCGTCGTGCCGTCATCACGCTGGGTGCGCACCTTGGTCGCCAGCACCACCGCGCCGCGCCGGCCGCGCAAGGCCTGGCCCAGCACCGCCTCGCTCTCGCCATAGGCGCGCGCGGTGTCGATCAGGTTGATGCCGTCGTCGAGCGCGGTGTGAACCAGCCGGATGGCCTCGGCCTCGGCCGGCCGCCCGTAATCGCCCGGCACCTCGATGCCATAGTCCAGGCCCAGCTCAACCGTGCCCAAGGCCAGCGCCGATACAATTAGGTTGGTTCGCCCCAATCTGCGATAATCCACCCCGATCCTTTCCTTCTGCGTGGCAAAAAGCACGCGACATAGCGCTTACATCGATCCGCAGCCGCGTAAACAGCAGTGTCGATAGAACACCTAAGCAGCCGGCGATCGGAAACAGCACCCGGTGGCCGAAGTGGTCGAGTCCCATGCCCGCCAGCGGCGTGGCGATCAGCAGCGCCAACACCATTCCGACCCGTGCGACCGCTAGCGCGCGGCCACGATAGCGCACGGGATAGATCGCCTGGATAATCCGCGCGTAGGCCGGCCCTGGGATGCCCTCCAGCAGCCAGAATGCAGCAGTCAGCGCCAGCAGCCAGCTGGCATCGGTGATCAGAAACACCCACAGTAGCAGACTGCGACTAAGCAGCCAGCAAACCACTGCAAAGGCGAGCGGGTGGTACCGGCGGATCAGGAGCACGGCAAAGGTTGCCAGAATCGAGCCGAGGTAGGTCTGCGCCGTATAGATCGCCAGCAGACTGGAGGAGGCGCCTATCCGCCGCAGCACCACCGGCATGAACGAGATTGCTATCGCGTAGAAGATGCCATACGCGATCGACGCGACCGTCTCGATGCGCAGGTTGTGGCGCACGTCCGCAGGCAGCCGGCCGGTCAGCGCCTGCTCCAGCTGTTGCCCGATTGTCGCAAGCGTCGAAGGCATCCTTGCACCCTATGGGTTTTCACTAAAGATAAAAATACTACCGGCTACACAGCCGCAATCGGCAGCGCGAGCCGCTCGCGCGCGTCGGCCTCCAGCTGCTCCAGCCCAGCAGCGGCGACAGCATCGAACAGACCTGCGCGCTCCTCGGCCGTGATCGGGCGCTGCGGACGGCGCGGCCCACCGCAATCGTAGCCCCACGATGACAAAATGACCTTAAGCCCGGCGATTAGCGGAACCGAGAGCAGTGCCTTGATCACGCGGTTGGCGCGAAACTGGAGCTCCTGCGCCTCGGCCAGATCGCTGGCGCGAAAGGCCTGGTACAGCGCCGCGAAGGTCGCCGGCATGACATTGTAGGTGCTGCCGATCGCCCCATGCGCGCCCATCGCCAGCCCGGCTATGCAGATCTCGTCGGAACCTGAGAGTACCGTAAGCTCCCCAGGCGCAAGCTCAATGATGTTGCGCATATCGTAGAAATTAGATGATGTGTACTTAATACCGCGCACCGCCGGGATCTTGATCAGCTTCGCCATCATAGCAGCAGTGATCTCGACACCTGTGGCCGAAGGAATATTGTACAAATACACCGGCGTGCCGGCGGCGGCATCGGCGATCAGCCGGTAGTGATCGAAGAGCGCAGGCTCGTCGACGCGGAAGTAGAAGGGAGGCACGGCGGCGACTGCATCGACCTTCAGACCGGCAGCGTGCGCGGCCAGCCTCTGAGCGGCAGCTGTATCCAGCGCGCCGACATGGGCGATCACGCTGACGCGGCCATCGACGGCCGCAACAACTGTCTCGAGCACCGCCTGGCGCTCCTCGGCTGTGAGCAGCAGACCCTCGCCACTACCGCCGCAGACAAAGAAGCCGGTGACGCCACGCTGGATGTGAAACTCGATCAGCCGACGCAGTGTGGCGTGGTTGACAGCAGTGCCGGCCTCATTCAGCGGCGTGAGCAGCGCTGGGATAATACCGTGGATCAAGTGTGCTCCTCCTTAGCGATTGCAGATTGCAGATTGATGCGTGATATTTGATACTTGACTCTTAACGTAGGCCTTGCGCAAACCACGGATTTCTTGCCCCTTGTAGGTCATTTTTCGCCCCGCAGGGCGGAAAATAACCTACAAAAGAAGGAAAGAACCATGCTGCCGCAGGCGAACTGACATAAAGATACCCGGATGCGCTAGCGCACCCAGGATGCAATGCGGCTGCGGAAGCGCGCATAGTTGAACGCGATATCAATCCGCGGCCCTCGTCTAGGCTTCGAAATCTTGTAGGTGAAGATGCTCGATCAGCGCCTGGCGTGCCGCGACCGCATCGCGCGACTGGAGCGCGTCGATAATCTTGCGGTGCTCGGAGATCACACGCTCGGGGTTGTGGAAGATCGCGCTTGGCCGGTGGAACACGGCGAGCCGAAAATATTCGACCAACAGCGGTATCAGCTCGATCAGCACCGGATTCCGCGTGGACATAATCAGCACCTTGTGGAACTCGATATCATCCTTGATCGTTGAGCGGCGCAGGCGCAGGTTCTCCTCGAATGCGCTATTGATTGCCTCCAACTTCTGGATATCCGCATCGGTGATCCGCCGTGTGATCAGCGAGATCGCGCCGAGCTCAACGGCGGCGCGGGCCTCGCTGAGCGCTGCCGGACTGCGCCCATTGTAGTCGAACGAGACGGCGATCTGCGGGGCGACCCTGCTGCGGTCAAAGTCGGTCACAAAAATGCCGCGCCCCGGCTGCTTCACGATCAGCCCTTCAGCCACCAGCACGCTGAGCGCCTCGCGCACAATATTCCGGCTAACCGACAAGCTCTCGCTGAGCTCGCGCTCGCTAGGCAACTGCGCATCGGGCTTGAGGTCTTCCGTCAGGATAAAGCGCCGCAAGGTCTCGGTAGCCTGCTTCGTGAGAGTATCTCGTGCGAGTGGTTCAAGCATCGCTTTGTTGCCTATCGAATAGCGCGCCACTACTGATATCTGGTATTATTATAGTACCAGTATACCAAATGATGATATTGCTGTCAATTGCCAATTATTGCACGGGTGTGATGCATTCAAACGCCTTTTAGCCTGCCCTTCGTCAGGCTCAGGATGTACAGCAGCAAGGTACTTCCTGTTTTATCTGTGGTTCGGTTTTTGCGCTCGTAGAGCGCAAAAACCGAACCACAAAAGAAGATAACGTACCGCTGCGAAAAATCACATGTAGGCCACCGCGTAACTCGTGTCAATTAGAGCTTCTTGACTAATAACCTGCTCACTGCACGGCACATTGTTCCAGGACATGAAATACAACCTTCTTGAAACATCACAACCCATCTGGTATACTTGTAGTACAAGTAACCTGCTTATAAAGCACCACCTCGTCGCCTACGCCCTGATATGTGCCTGGGGTTTTACAGCTTTGTGCTGCCGCGCAAAGAAGAGAGACCGCATGAATATCATCAAACCGCATGAGCAGGTCGATTTCGCGCAGAATAAGCAGCTGCTCAACCGCTATCGCTTCGTTGAGTACGAGATGCTGCGCATTCTGTCCGGCTGGCTCCCCGCGACAGCGCGCATGGAGCTGAAGCTGGCGATCGGCCGGCTGCTGTGGGAGGACGCGCAGCACGTGCAGCACCTGTACCAGCGCCTGCGCGAGGTGCAGACCCCGGCCTTCCGCGACCCTGGCGACCCCGCCCTGACGCGGCTGATGGCCGAGGCGATCAACGCGCCGAGCGAGCGCGACCTGCTGGCCGGGCTGTGCCGAGTGATCAAGCCGGCGCTGGCCGATGCCTACCGCTGGCACAGGCAGCAGACGTTCGCCAACCCCGACGCGCCGACGTTGTATGCCTTCAAGCACATCCTGCTCGACGAGACCGAGCACATCGGCTGGGCCACCGAGGCGCTGTCAGACCACCCCGCCGGCGCGTGGGAGCAGTATATCGCCGAGTTGCTGGCGGCGACTGGCGGCATTACCGGGCGCGCGCCACGTGCGGATACGCCCGTCGCGCCGGCCGGCCGCGCACCGTTCACGGTGCCGTATGAGGCGCAACGCGACGCGCGCTTCAGCTTGGTCAACCGCGAGGCTGGCATGCTGCCCCAGGCCGCCGACGCCGCTGCCGAGCGGCAGCGCGAGTTCGAGAGCTACAGCCAGGAGATGCTGGCGGCCGAGACCGTCGCGCTGGTAATTTACCTTTCACCAGGCATGCCCTGGGAGTTCGTCTACAACAGCGCGCGACACTGCTCCGATGAGACCCGCCACTGCAAGCTGGGGATCGACTGGCTGGCACAGCACGGCCTCGACTACACGCAGGTGCCGCAGAACACGCGCATCTACGCCTGGCGCAGCCAGTACGATGCCGCGACGCAATACTGCCTGCTGACGATGGGCAATGAGAAGCACGCGTTCCCGTATCGCCGCCAGCGCCTAGCCGCCTACCGCGGCGCGGGCGACCAGCTGTCAGCCCAGTTCCTGAGCTATGATATGGCCGACGAGCGCCAGCACGTGGCCTATGGCCGCAAGTGGCTGCCGCAGCTCATGGCCCAGCACGGCATCACCACGCCGGTCGACCAATTTGTCGATGAGACGGTCGCGCTATGGGAGGCCGAGTACCGCTCGGGCGCGCTGCCGCTGCATCGAGCTGTGTAGGGGTGACAAGATGACAAGGTGCCGGAATCACGCTCTACACCTTACGCTCCAGGCGCTAGTGATTTCCAAGCAAAGTATGAGAGGAGGAGGTGCGAAATGCAACAGCAACGTCTCGACGACCGCGACTGGTCGAAACTGACTCTGGGCGAGCGCATCCGTCAGATCGAGGTCGAGGGCTATGTCGTGCTGCCCGACCTGCTCACGGCCGAGCAGATCGCCGGGCTGAAGGTCGAGACCGCGCGGCTCGAGACGCGGGCGGTCGACTACAGCGTCCACCAGCAGGTGCGGCCGGCCGTGCAGTTCGTGGGCGGCGCGATCACCGAGCTGATCGCCAACCCGCCGACGATCGCATTCCTGCGCGAGCTGTTCGGCGACGAGATCGTGCTGATGTCGTATGCCTACGCGCGCTCGGAGCCGGGCCACCCCGGCATAAGCCTGCACGCCGATGGGCAACCCTACGGCTCAAAGATCTTCGGCTACGAGGGCAGCTGTCCTTGGCTGGTGCGCGTGCTGTACTACCTCGACGACCTGACACCGGATGTTTCGCCATTCCGGGTGGTGCCGCACTCGCACCTGTCCATGCACCGCGACGCTAACCCGTACAAGCGCTACGAGGCGCATCCCGAGGAGGTCATGGTCCCGGTCAAGGCCGGCTCGGCGGTGCTAATCAACCACCGGGTCTTTCACGGCAATTTCCCCAACACCGGCAGCCGCGCGCGCGAGCTGCTGGCGATCGCCTACCGCCCCGGCTGGGCCGGCCCGGTCGCTGAGGTGGCGCTGTGGGATCCGGCCGACCTCGAGCGACTGCCGGACGCCGTGCGGCCGCTGTTCGTCGACCGCAACACGCGACATTGGGATTTCGGCGGCGGCAACAAGCCGGCCAACATGGCCCGCGAGGCGCTGGGCATGAACCCGAGCCGCTGGGAGCGAGTCTGAACTAGCGGTTGCTGAATACGCTTTGGGCGCTCATTATCTCGTACCAGACCTTTAATGTGCCGTTCTGCACGTGGATGCTGTTATGCTACTTTCGCACCTTATCAATCTGACCACGACAGATTTTCGCTTTTTGTATAATATTTTCGCCCTATGGGCGAAAATATTATACAAAAGAGATAAACATGCTGCCGCAGGCGAAAATTTTCTCTTGAGTAAGTCATCGGAAAAAGGCGAATGCGCATGCACTATAGCGAAACCTTTGACAACGGGCCAGGCGGCTGGTTCAGCTGGATCAGCAATGCGGCCGGCCCCAAGCCGCTGGAGATCCGCGATGGCGTGGCGCTGAGTCGCAGCCCTTGGTGGATCGATTACAACCACGCCCCGCCCGGCGCGGGCTACCTGCATCTGCTGTATATGTTGAACACCCGCAGCCGCGCTAGCGAGCACCAGCGCGAGGTCGAGGGCGAGAACCGCTTCGTGCGCGATCAATTTCCGACCGACTTCACCGATGCCCGGATCACACTGCGTCTCAAAGGTGAGCTAGAGGCCAAGGGCGCGCAGTTGCTGCTGCTCTGCCAGGCGGTGCAAGGCGGTATCTGCTCGGGCTGGCTGCTGGTCGGCCAGCCCTTCGACGTGACGGCCAACTGGAGCGAGCAGACTGTGACCGCCGCCGCCGATCCGGCGCAGTGGGCCTGCCTGGGATCACGACACGACCGAACCGATTTCTATGGCGAAATCCCGCTGGAGACAGTGCTACGCGACGTGAACACAAACATCTTGCTAGTGCTGCACCCGCTAGACATCGCGCCCATGGGCCCGATCGCCGATGACCCGCACCGCCTGCGCCCGGAGAAGGATTATCCGGTCTGGCGCTCGCGGCTGCCCGAGGGCTACGTGCTGCTGGACGAAATTCAGATTGATTTTAACGAATGGTGAGCACCATCGCAGAGGAATGTTAGGACTTACGCACAAAGCAATTTTAGCCTGCCCTTCGACCCTTCGATACGCCCTTCGACCGGCCCTTCGACTGGCTCAGAGGGCACCTCAGGGGAGCCTCAGGGCGGGCAGGCTCAGGATGGACGGCAGCATGGGACTTTCCGTTTTTGTGTATTATTTTTCGCCCCGCAGGGCGAAAAATAATACACAAAAGATGAGAGATACGTGGTCAGCGTAAATCCTAGAATGCATTGATCCCACGAATTCTTCGGTACGGCTAACCAGATCGCAGGAGTTATATGAACCCGATCAATCTCTTCGATTTCGAGGCGCTGGCGGTCGAGCGCGTCGCGCCATTGGCGTGGGAGTACTTCGTCAGCGGGGCCGAGGATGAGTACGGCGTGGCCGAAAATCGCGATGCCTTCCGCCGGATCAAGCTGCGCCCGCGCGTGCTGGCCGATATGGCCACGCGCGATCTATCCACCACCGTACTCGGCCAGCCGGTCTCTCTGCCGGTGCTGCTTGCGCCGACCAGCCACCAGCGCATGGCCCACCCCGACGCCGAGTTGGCCACCGCGCGCGGCGCGGCCGATGCCGGCACGCTGGCGGTGCTGGGCACCGGCAACCATTGCAGCATCGAGGAAGTGACCGCTGCTGTCCAGCATCCGTTCTGGTTCCAGATGTACTGCTACGAGAGCCGCGCCGTGACCGAGCGGATCATCCGCCGCGCCGAGGCAGCCGGCGCTGGCGCGCTGGTGGTCACCGCCGACGCGACCTTCCCGCCGCGCCGCGAGCGCCACATGCGCAGTGGCTTCGCGCTTCCGCCCGAGGTGGAGCTGCGCAACCTGATTGGCGTGGGCTTGCCGGATCATCTGCTCCGGGCCGAGAACGGCGGCATGGCCGCGTTCATCGACAGCCTGAAGGTATTCCTGCTGACCTGGGATGAGATCGACTGGATGCGCAGCATCACCAAGACGCCGATTGTAATCAAGGGTGTGATGACCGCCGAGGATGCTGTGCTGGCGGTCGAGCATGGCGTGGATGCGATCATCGTCTCGAACCACGGTGCGCGCCAGGTCGATGGCACTATCGCGCCGATCGATGCGCTGCCGGAGATCGCCGAGCGCGTGGATGGCCGGATCGAGGTGCTGATGGATGGCGGCATCCGTCGTGGCACCGATGTCCTGAAGGCGCTGGCGCTAGGGGCGCGCGCTGTGCTGATCGGCCGGCCATATATCTGGGGGCTAGCGGTGGATGGCGCGGCGGGCGTGCAGCAGGTGATCGAGCTACTGCGCAACGAGATCGATTCGGCGATGGCCCAGTGCGGGCAGGCGGATGTGAAGAAGATTGGCCGCAGTTTGGTGAAGATTATACGTGATGCTTGATGCTTGATACGTGATCACGCATTAAGCATCAAGCATCAAGCATCACGAAACCTATGAAGATTACAGACGTACAAACAACTTGACCAGCATACCGATCGCCGGCGGCGAGGGCCTGACGACGCTGGATGAGTTCCGCCAGTTTGCCGACCAGGGCGGCTTCGCGATCGCCCAGCCCGACGCGGCCTGGAGCGGCGGCCTGAGCGAGTTCATGCGCATCGCGCATATGTTCGACAGCCGCAAACAGCAGATCGCCACGCACTCCTGGGGTGCGGGCGTGGCACAGATGCAGAACCTGCATGCCGGCTTTGCCGCGCCGAACACGGCCATTCTGGAGACCCCGCCTGCACCTGGGACGCTGCACACCGAGCTATGGGGCGAATCGTTTGTGATGCGCGATGGCTATCTCCTGCCGCCCGAGCAGCCCGGTCTGGGCGTGCGGCTGACCGACGAAATCAAAGCCAAGTACCCGTTCGTGCCCGGCAGTGGCGAGTTCAATAGCGTGCCGGGGAAAATGCTTGAGACGTAGCGGTACTTTATCTATCTATGTGGTTCACTTTCCGCGCGAAGCGCGGAAAGTGAACCACAGAATAAAGAGAGTACCTTGCTGCCGCAGGCAACACCGGAGGCCCTGTAAAATGAAGGAAGGACATATGACCGAACTGCGCATCGCCATCCTGGGGTCGGGCTACATGGGCCGGACCTACGCCGAATGTATCACTAAGTTCAATACGCGCGCGAAGCTGGTGGCGATCTCGGGTGGGCGGCGCGCGCCTGGCCTGGCCGCCGACTACGGCGTGGATTACGAGCCGACCTACGCGGGCTTGCTGGCGCGCGCGGATGTCGATGCGGTGCTGGTGGCCACGCCGCACGCCGATCACCGCGACCAGGTGATCCAGGCGGCCGAGCATGGCAAGCACGTGCTTGTCGAGAAGCCGATGGCGACATCGGTGGCCGATTGCGATGCGATGATCGCGGCCTGCAAGCGCGCCAGCGTGGTGCTCGAAGTCATTCAGACGCTGCGCTTCCGTGGGACGCCGGCGCGCGCCAAGCAGCTGATCGACGCGGGCCGCATCGGCGCAGTGCGCATGATTCGCGGGCAGTCGCTATGTCTCGACTATATCGTCGATGCCTCGGCATGGGCTGGCCTGCCCAAACACGGCGGCGCGTTCTTGGATATGGGTGTGCATAACTTCGATATCATGCGCTTTTGGAGCGGCTCCGAGGCACGGCGCGTGTTCGCGCAGACGATGACCTACGGCGACTCGGGACACCCGTGGTTGAGCGCGATGACCCAGATAGTGTTCGCGAATGGCGTGGTGGCGCAACAATGGACATCGCACGAGGTGCCGGCGCAGAGCCTGACCGGCAGCCAGCATTTGTACACCATTGTCGGCGCGACCGGCGCACTGGAGATCGACGGCTACGGCAAGCTGCTGCTCAGCACACCTGCGGGGACGGAGCTGGTATGGGAGCAACCTGCGATCGATTTCGTCCACCGGCCGCTCGACCCAGTCCGGCTCGAGGCGTTCTATACCCAAACGCAGGCCTTCGCCGACGACGTGCTCGACAAGCGCCCGCCGATGGTTCCCGGTAGTGAAGGTCGCGCAGCAGTCGCGATCGTCGAGGCGGCGCAGCGATCGTCGGCGAGCGGGCAGGCGGTGGAGCTGGTGGGGTGACAAGGTGACAAGGTGACAAGCTGATATCGTTGCTGCAATCTGCAATCTGTTGAGGCGCTATGAGCTCTACGACAACCGTGATCGTCGGCGGCGGGGTGATTGGCCTGAGCACCGCCTACCACCTGGCGCGCAAAGGCTTCGCCCGCATTATCGTGCTGGAGAAGGGGCCAGTCGGCGATGGATCGAGCAGCCGCGCGGCCGGCATCGTCACCGGGCTGCTGTGGAGCGAGACCGGCGTGCTGGCGCGCAAGATCAGCCTGGCACGCTTTTCCGAGCTTTCCGAAGAGCTTGATGGCTACCAGTTCCAGGCGGGTGGCTGCCTAAACCTGTTCGACCCGGCCGGCTGGGCTGCGCGCACCGAGTTGCTGCCGCTGTACGAGCGGCTAGGTGCGCCGTTCGAGATCATCTACCCAAATGAGATGCGCCGACGCTGGCCCGAGCTGCACCCGCGCGATGAGTGGAGCGGCCTGTTCGACCCGCTGGGCGGCTATAGCGAGCCGGATGCGTATATCCCGGCGCTAGCGCGCAAGTGCCGCGACTTGGGCGTCGAGATCCGCGAGCATCAGCAGGTGACAGATTTCATCCAGCGCGGCGGGCGGGTCGCCGGCGTCAAAACCGCCGAGGCCGGCATTGAGGCCGACGCAGTCGTATGCACAGTGTACTCATGGACGAACGCGCTGATCGCGCAGCTGGGCATGCGGCTGCCGGTGAAGGCCTTTGTCCACCAGCGCTATGTGACCAAGCCGCTGCCCGCGCCACCGGCGATCCCGGCGGTTAATGCCAACCCATTGGGCGGCTACATTCGCCCGGCCAGCGGCGGCCGGCTGCTGGTAGGCGTCGAGACAGCCGATCGCGCAGAGTATCGTGTGCCGTCAGTCGACTTTCATATGTCCACTGTCTCGGCCGAACCTAATCTGAAAGATCAGGCGCTGGCAGACTTCGCGCCCTACGCACCGGCGCTGGCGGGCGCGAGCTGGGAGTTCGAGCGGGTCGGGCTGTTGACCTTCTCGATGGATGGCGAGCCGATCCTTGGACCGGTCGCGCAGCTGCCCGGCTTCTACACCGGCCTGGCCTTCCACTCCGGCGGCTTCGCCTACAACCCGGCCGCCGGCCTGCTGCTGGCCGAGTTCGTGGCCGATGGCCGCACCAGCATTGATGTGAGCGCGTTCTCGCCCGACCGATTCGACCCACGCGAAGTAGATGAATACATGGCTACGACTGTGCCGCAACAAGCGGCGGTTCGGCGGCGGCATTGAATCCTAACTTGAGAGATTGACATGATTTTGTGATTGAGAGGCGCTCAATGGAAACGATCAAAATCGGTATTGTCGGCGCGGGCGGGAACACGATCACCCAGCATATACCGAACTTACAGGCGATCCCTGGGTGCGAGATCATAAGCGTCTGCAACCGCAGCCGTTCGTCATCACAGCGCGTCGCAGACCAGTTCGGCATCTCGACGGTCTACGATAGCTGGCGAGATTTGGTCGCCGCGACCGATACTAATGCGATTGTGATTGGTACCTGGCCGTACATGCATTGCCGTGTGACGCTGGCGGCGCTGAACGCCGGCAAGCATGTGCTGTGCGAGGCACGCATGGCAATGAATGCGCACGAGGCTCACGCCATGCGCGATGCCGCGCGCGCAAAGCCGCAGCTTATCGCGCAGGTCGTGCCGTCGCCGATGACGCTGGGGGTGGATCGCACAATCAAGCGGCTGCTCGCCGATGGCTACCTGGGCGACCTCCTAGCGATCGAGGTGCGCGATGGCAACGCGTTTCTCGACCGCGACGCCGCCCTGCACTGGCGGCAGGATTTCGACCTGAGCGGCTTTAACGTGATGACGATGGGAATCTGGTATGAGGCGATCCTCCGCTGGGTCGGCCCTGCGACGCGCGTGACGGCGGCGGGCAAGACCTTCGTGCGGATGCGTAAGGATTCCGGCGGGACGCTGCGTGCCGCGCGTGTCCCCGAGCATATCGATGTGCTGGCCGAGATGGACTGCGGCGCGCAGGCGCACATTCAGATTTCGAGCGTTACCGGACTCGCCGGCGCAGCGGAGGCGTGGCTGTTTGGCAGTGCGGGCACGCTGCGCTTCTCGGGTGGCAAGCTGTATGGCGGCCAACGCGGCGACAGTGAGTTGAAGGAGATCAGTATTCCGCCCGAGCAGGCCGGTGGCTGGCGGGTCGAGCAGGAGTTTGTCAATGCCATCCGTGGACAAGAAACGATCACGCACACCAGCTTTGAGGATGGCGTGAAGTACATGGAGTTCACCGAGGCGGTCGCACGCAGTATGGCCTCCGGCGCGGCTGTGGCGCTGCCGCTGTAATTGCAGATTGCAGATTGCAGATT
>Ga0137375_10001039_pt1 | contig 31612 bp, 11 predicted proteins | sample SagtaG_24_FD_104936 | JGI IMG/M metagenome (GOLD analysis project Ga0137375, IMG submission 104936) | Vadose zone soil microbial communities from Sagehorn Ranch, Mendocino, California, USA - Sage1_R_113_16 metaG | ecosystem: Environmental > Terrestrial > Soil > Vadose zone | place: USA... | reverse complement strand
GATAGGGCTGACAGGCCTCGCCCACCTCGAGCATGATCTCCGTGATGGCGCCGGACAGGGGTGAGATCACCTGGCGCCGGCGCAACTGTTCCTCCGCGATGTCATGTTCGACCGCGGCGATTTTGTATTCCGCCTCCTTTTTTTCCACTTCTTCCTTGCTGATGCCCTTCGTGGTTTTGAACAACTTTTGCGTGCCGTCGAAGTCGCTCCATTTCTGGTCGCGCACGAGTTTGCGACGTTCGACTTCGAGTTTCTCCAACTTATTGTCCAGCTCCACCAGGACGGCGCCCTCGTTGACGAAGTCGCCTTCCTGGAACTTTCTGGCGGCGATGATGCCGGGCACCGCAGCGCTCAGGGTTACATCGAGGAACGGCTCGGTGATGCCGGCGCAAGGCTGCAGGTCTGCGGCTTGCGCACAGAATGTCAGCACGAACGCCGCCCAGGTTTTAACGAGGAGAAAGCGAGGGAAGGGGAGCGATAAATTCCGGAAAGACCGCCGCAAGTGTCTGTAGCGTTTCATGCTTGTCGAATTACCTCTGTGTTCTCGGCGTTTTGGTTTCATCCCACTCGTCAATAGCCTCGCGACAAAGGCGCAAACGCTTTCTCGTAACCGGTCCGGTTCATGGGCGGCTTTGTGGCGCGGTGGATTTCTCCTGCGCTCCCGGGAATGGCTTCCGTTCCTCGTAAGTGAGCCGCAAATCTTTCAGCAAATCGCGATATTGTTGCTTCGAAATGCCTGCCTGCCTGAGCAGATCTGCCGTCCGTCGTTCGATTTCCTTTTGTGGAAGATCGAGGTTGCGCGACTTCAGGACCGTGCCTTGAACCAACTCCAATTCAAGCCGTGCCCGCTCATTTTGCACTTGCGCCTCGACGACGGCGTTCCTGGCTTCAAACAGGCTGGCCTCCACTTCCAGTACCCGGCGGCTGTCGATCCTCCCAATTTCCAAACGGTCGAGTTCGGTGTCAAGCAGGCTTCGGTTGAAGGCCACAATCTGCTCGTGGTCACCAATGGCTCCGTGCGTGCTGCGAATTCTCCGCAGGGCTGTATCGAGACCGTTGAGGATCTGCGTCTCGATTTCCTTCAGGGTGACAAGGGCCTGTTGCTTGCGCAATTTGGCAGCGTCCAGGTCGTTCCTCGCTCTGATCCCTCCGCCCAGCGGAATGCGCCACTCAATGCCGGCGGAGACTGACGGAAATCCTCGATGCTGCACGTCGTCCCACGAACTTTGGGGGTCCGGCCCCAGCCCATTCAAGCCGTAACTGGCTTTCAGATCGACCTGTGGCAGGCGCTGGTTTCTGGCATAGGCGATCCGCACGTTTTCCTGTTCCATCCGCTTGACCTGGCCGAGATAATCAGGGTTCGTCTCGAAGGCGATTTTACCGCTTTCCGCGAACTGAGGCAAAACACCCGAACCACTTGGCGCATCGATCGGGCGCAGGACCGACGTTGACTCGGGTGCAACCTGAGAAATGAGTGTCAACATCTGGGCCGTCGTCTCGAAATAATTCTGCTCGGCTTCGGCGAGCTTCGACTTGCGCTGCGCCAGACCGGCTGTGGCCTCCAGGACTTCCAACTCGGAGCCTCTGCCGGCCTGAAGCCGCGCTTCATTGTCCCGAACCAGGCTTTCAGCCAGCGCGGTGGACTCGCGAAGGAACCGCACCTGCTCCTGGGCCAGGTAAAGATTCCAATAGGCGGCTTCCGCGGTGGCGACGACGCGCATCATCTGCCGTCGGTACTCCTGATAAGCCACGTCCGACGCCAGGGCCGCCAGGCGAATGTTTGACAGCGTTGCAGAGAACCAGGCGTTCTTGAGCAAGGGTTGGGTGAGGCTGATGCCGGCAAATGTCTGGAACTCACCGCGGGTCCTGTTGGTGAAGATGGTGCCCAACGGTGGGTCCTGCAAGTTGTTCCGCAGATCCCGCAGAAAGTATCCCAGCTGAATTCTGGCGCCCGTGGGAATGAGTGCTTCCACACCGGCATGGTAGATATTGTTCTCCTCGTCGAACGTGAAGACACCGCTGCTGCGCCGTTGTTCGGTCGTATTCTCGCGTTCATTTTCCACGCGGTCGTACGACAGGAGAGCTTCCGGCTCAAACACTCCACGTTCTGACTTGAACCGCTTCTGGGCGATCTTCAATTCGAGCACACGAACCTGGAGGCTTTCATTGCGCTCAATGACCATTTGCAGAAAGTCGCGCAGGGTCAGGTCGTTGGTTGCCCCCGGCTGGATGGCGGCCACCACCGCAAGCGACAGGAATCCTGCCATCGTTGCGAAGAATGCGACGATCCCGGCGACGAGCTTATACCCTGACAGAAGAGAACATTTGGAGGTGTGTAACCGTTTCACAACTTGACAGCGGCTCAATAGCAGACCGTATTGAGGCAGGTCAACGGCAATCGGAGATCGCAGGGTCAGGAACTCAAGACTTGAAATTTGACCGCCGTTTATGCGAACAAATCGGACACTATGACGAGTAAGGCGCACCTGACGTCCCTCCCGCCGCTTATTCGGGAGCGCCCAACTTCTGTCCGTCGGGTTCCGACGCCTTCCGACCTGGCCCGGGTCCGCGGCAAAGTCCTTACCTTCTCGCCCGTCGTGGGCCTGGCCAGTGGCGTGCAAAAGGTGCTTGTGCCCTTCCCTGATGCCGGCGGCAGAATTTTGCCGAGTGTCGCCGCCAAGAGATTGATCGGATAATTCGAGATTGTGCCGGCGCAAAGAACCACGACATGATCCGCGACGCGAGAAACCAAACCGACGCATTCGCCCCGGCGTTGCGCAAGTTGGAGCAGTGGCGGCGGTTTACCGGCGCGCCGGCGATTTTCTGGCCCGGTCTGCTGGAAGCCCTGTCGCTTCTGTCGGGGGCGCAGGCTGGTGCGCTGCTGCGCAAGACGGCCGCCGAGCCGAACGATTGGCGGCGTGTGGCGGTCTGGCCGCCCGGTGCCACGCCCGGTCCCGGGATGCAGATGTTTTTCCGCGCGCTCGACGAATTGGGTAATGCCGCCGAACAACAGGAACACGCGGTGCGGCTTCTGAACGGAGCTGCCGGCTCGCCTGGTTCCGACTGCGGCATCGCGTTGCGGCTGGATTATGAATCGGAGCCGGAAACGTGGGTCGCCGCGTTTTACCTGCCGTCCGCTGCGGAGCCGCAGGCGACCGCGGTCGTAAGGATGCTTCGACTGGTCCAGCACACGCCTTCCGTTTATCGGCTGCAACGCTCCGCCCAGCAGGCGCAAGTCGCCCTCTCGCAGTTCACCTCGGTGCTCGATCTGATGGCGATGCTGGACGCGCAGCAACGCTTCATGCCGGTCGCCATGACGCTTTGCAATGAACTCGCTTCGCGCCACCAGTGCGACCGTGTCAGCCTCGGCTGGCTCGATGGCGAATACGTCCGACTGCAGGCCATGAGCCATACCGAAAAATTCGAGCGCAAGATGGACGCCGTCAAATCACTGGAACAAACGATGGAGGAATCCTTCGACCAGGATGAAATCGTCTCCTGGCCCGCCGCGGAAGGGGACACCCGTGTCGCGCGCGATCACGAGAAATACGCGGAGAGTCAGAAAGTCAAATTTCTCTGTTCGGTTCCTCTGCGGCTGGGCGGCGAGCCGCAGGGCGTCATCACTTGCGAACGCAGCGACGAACCATTCCTCGAAGAAGAGCAGCGCCTGCTCGCCCTCTCTGCGGAGATGGCGGTGCGGCGGTTAAGCGAATTGAAACGCACCGATCGCTGGTTCGGCGCCCGCGTGGCGATGGCGGCCCGCGAGCAACTGGCCGGGGTCGTCGGCGTCCGGCACACCTGGGCCAAGGTGACGGCAGTCCTGGTAGCCATCGCGCTGGCCGTGTTGTTCTTCGGAGGGATGACTTATCGCGTGGAGGCGCCGTTCATCCTGCGCACGGACAACGTTACGATCCTGGCCGCGCCGTTCGAAGGATATATCGAAGAAGTGCCCGTGCGGATTGGTGATCCCGTAAAGCCGAATGACGTCTTGCTGAAGCTCGACACGCGCGAGTTGCTGCTGCAGGAAGCGGCCTTCGCCGCCGATCTGGATCGTTACACGCGCGAAGCGGAAAAGGCCCGCGCCACCAATGCGCTGGCGGAGATGCGCATCTCCCAGGCGCAAGCCGATCAATCCCGAGCCCGGCTCGGACTGATTCGCTATCGGCTGAAGCAGTCCACCATCACGGCCTCGTTTGAGGGCGTCATCGTCGAGGGTGACCTCAGGCAGCGCATCGGCGCGCCAGTGAAGCAGGGCGACGTGCTCTTCAAGGTAGCCCGCACGGATCAGATGTACATCGAATGCAGCGTGCAGGAGAACGACATCCACGACGTCCGCGACGCTGCTACGGGTGAAATTGCCTTCGTCAGCCAGCCGAAACTGAGGTTCCCGATGAAGATCTCGCGGATCGAGCCGGTGGCAGAGACGAAGGATCAGGACAACGTCTTTATCGTGCGCTGTCAGTTCCAGGGACCGGTGGAATCGTGGTGGCGCCCCGGCATGAGCGGCGTCTCCAAGATCAACGTCGGCAAACGGACGTTCTTCTGGATACTGACGCACCGGACGATTGATTTCCTGAGAATGTTTTTCTGGACCTAGCCATGGCCGAGACCCCGGGCACTTTCAGCGAATCCTGGTATCGCATCGCCGACCGCCATGCGGCATTGCGGCCGCACCTGAACGTCCGGCGCCAGTATTATCGCGGCGAACGCTGGCACGTCATTCAGGACCCGATCAACAACCAGTTCTTCCGCCTGCGACCCGCGGCGTACGATTTCATCGTGCGCCTGCGTCTGGACCGGACCATCGAGGAGGTCTGGGAGCAATGCCTGCAGTCGCACCCCAACGATGCCCCGGGTCAGGAAGACGTGATCCGGCTGCTCGCGCAGCTCTATAGCGCGAACCTCCTGCATTCGGACATGGCCGCAGACAGTGCGCAGTTGTTCGAGCGTTACCGCAAGCGGCGCGAGCGTGAAATCAAATCCCGTCTCCTGAGCATCATGTTCGCCCGGATTCCGCTGCTTGATCCCGACGAATTCCTGAAGCGCTGCCTCCCGGTCGCGAGACTCATTCTGAGCCCGATCGGCGCCCTGGTGTGGCTCATCGTGGTCGCGGCGGCGGGCAAGGTCGCCCTGGATCACGCCTCGGAGCTGGGTCGGGCCAGCCAGAAAGTGCTCGCTCCGGACAATCTGTTCCTGCTCTACACCGGCTTCGTCATGATCAAAGCCATCCACGAGTTCGGCCACGCGTTCATGTGCCGGCGCTTTGGCGGGGAAGTCCACACGATGGGCATCATGTTTATGATCTTCACCCCAATGCCGTACGTGGATGCGACTTCATCGTGGGCGTTTCGCAGCCGATGGCAGCGCATCCTCGTCGGCGCGGGCGGGATCATTCCCGAATTGTTCGTGGCGTCCCTGATGACGTTCGTGTGGGCGAACACCGGTGAGAGCACGCTTCACAACCTGGCCTACAACATCATGTTCGTCGCCTCCGTTTCGACGTTGCTGTTCAACGCGAACCCGCTGATGCGCTTCGACGGCTACTACATCCTTTCGGACCTGATCGACATCCCCAACCTGTACCTCCGCGCGAACCAGCAATTGGGTTTCCTGGTCGAGCGCTACGCGTTCGGTCGCAAGAAGGCCGAAAGTCCCGCGCACGGACGGCGCGAGGCGTGGTGGCTCACTGTTTATGGGATCGCCACGCCCGTCTATCGCGTGTGGGTATTTGCCGTCATTCTCTTCTTCCTGGCCGGCCGCTACCTGATTCTGGGTGTGATCATGGCGGTGGTGTGCGGCATCGCCTGGGTAGGTGTCCCGCTGGTGAAATTGCTTCAGTACCTGGCCGCGAGCCCGCGTCTCGACCGGTGCCGGCCCCGCGCCATCGCGGTGTGCGCCGGCACGGTGGCGGTGCTCCTTGTCCTTCTCGGCGTCGTGCCGTTTCCGAACCATTTTCGCGCTCCCGGCATCCTGGAGGCGGTCGAGCATACCATCGTCGCAAACGAAGCGTCGGGATACCTTCAGGAGGTCATGGCCGCGCCGGGCACTTTGGTCACCCGCGGCCAGCCGCTGGTGCGCTTTCACGATCCCGAACTCGAATTCGAACTTGCCGGCGCGCGCGCCGAACTTGCCGAGGCCCGCGCCATGGAACTGCGGGCCATGCAAAGGCAAACGGCTGATCTCATGCCGATTCGCAGCCGCATCGAGGTTGTCAGCAAACGCCTTCACCGCTTGGAAGAGCGGGAACACCAGTTGACGGTCCGCGCCCTGCACGAGGGCAAGTGGGTGGCGCCGTCGCTCGACCAGGTTCAGGGCGGGTGGATGCAGCGCGGCACGCCGCTGGGTTACGTGATCAATGACCGCGAGTATCATCTTTCCGCCGCTGTGTCGCAGCGGGAGGCCTCGCGTCTGTTCGCGGATCAAATCCGTTCCGCCGAAGTGCGCCTGTTCGGACAAGCCGACATCGCGCTGCCGGTCACGGCCCAGAAAATCATTCCGGCCGAACACGAGTTCCTCCCCTCGGCTGCTCTGGGCTGGAACGGTGGGGGCGAGTTGGCGGTGAAGCTCAACGACTCTTCGGGCCGTCGCGCCGCCGAGCCTTTTTTCGAGTTGCGCGCGATCGTTCAGCCGCAAGCGGGCGCGGCGATCCTGCATGGGCGCTCGGGCCGGATTCGCTTCACGCTGTCACCCGAACCGTTGCTGAAACAATGGATTCGCAAGCTGCGGCAACTTTTGCAAAAGCGTTACGACCTGTGACTCAGAACGCCTCCAACGGCAGACTCGTGGGCGCCACGGCGGGTGCGCTGACGCACGAATACCGGCTTTCCGATGTCGTCACTCCCGGCAAAGTCACGACGGGCCTGGATGCGCTCGTGGATCGCGCGGCCGGCGCGATGCGCCGGCGCGGTTCCGTCCTGGAAACGCTTCGAGCCGACGCCGAGGAGATCGATGCCTTCGCCGAATCATACCGGGTTCTTTCTGAGGCGGCGTTGCGGGACCGGCTCGAGGAGTTCCGCCAATGGTTCCGCCGTCGCGGTCAGGAGGCCGATGCGGAACGGCGGTTGCCCGAGGCGCTGGCTGCGATTCGCGAAGCGGCGGATCGCCAGCTTGGTTTGCGCCCGTTCAAGGTCCAGGTCATGGGCGCACTGGCCCTCCGCCGCGGTTATCTCGCGGAGATGGCGACGGGCGAGGGCAAGACGCTCACGGCATCGCTCGCGGGGGTCATCGCCGGGTGGACACGGCGGCCCTGCCATGTGGTCACCGTCAACGATTACCTGGCGCAACGCGATGCGGAGTGGCTCCGGCCACTTTACGAATTTTGCGGCGTGTCGGTGGGTTACGTGACCGGACCGATGGGGCCATACGACCGCCTGCACGGCTATGACCACGACGTGACCTACACGACCAGCAAGGAAATCGTTGCGGACTTTTTGCGCGACCGCCTGCGGCTGGGCGAACTGCACCTGCCATCGCGCCGGATGATCCGGCAGCTCTTGCGGCCGCTGAGCTTCGCCCAACAAGGCCTGGTGATGCGCGGTCTGCACACCGCCCTTGTGGACGAGGCGGACAGCGTATTGATTGATGAAGCGGTGACTCCGCTGATTATTTCGGGGGTTCCCGGCGGGGACGCCATGGCGGAGGCGTACCGCGCTGCGTGGCGGTTCGCCCAGGCGTTGGAACCGGGCCAGGATTACCGCGTGGACCCGCGCTACCGCGAAGTGGAACTGTTGCCGTCGGGCATCGGGAAAATCGAAACGCACGCCGTCGAGTTCTCCGACCTTTGGCGCGGAGAAGCCCGGCAGACGGAATTGATCAAACAGGCGCTCACGGCCCGCGAGTTGTTCCATTCCGGCAAACAATACGTTTTGCAGGAGGGCAAAGTCGTCATCGTGGACGAATTCACGGGGAGAATGATGCCGATGCGCAAGTGGCGTGACGGCCTGCACCAGATGATCGAAGCCAAGGAAGGCGTCGAAGTCTCTCCGCGGGACCTGACGCTGGCGCGGTTGAGTTTTCAGCAGTTTTTCCGATTCTTTCGCAAGTTGTCCGGCATGACGGGCACCGCGCAGGAGGCCGCCGCGGAGTTCTGGCATATTTATCGGCTGCCGGTGGTTGCGATCCCAACCAACCGTCCGTGCGTGCGCCGGGAATTGCCCGATCGCGTGTTCCCGGATTGGGAAAGCAAGTGGGCTGCGGTGGTGGAAGCGATCGCGCGGCTGCACAAAGAAGGCCGTCCGGTGCTCGTGGGCACCCGCAGCGTCGCCGTGAGCGAGGCGCTGGCGGGCAAACTGACGGAACTCGGTCTGCCATTCAGCCTGTTGAACGCGACGCGACACCGCGAAGAGGCGCAAATCGTCCAGGAAGCGGGCCAGGCCGGCAAAATCACGATCGCGACGAACATGGCGGGTCGCGGCACCGACATCAAACTCGGCCGCGGCGTGGCCCAGCGCGGCGGCCTGCACGTGCTGGCGACCGAACGCCATGAATCGCGCCGCATCGATCGACAACTCTACGGCCGCGCAGCGCGTCAGGGCGATCCAGGAAGCGCGCAGGCGTTTGTGGGTCTGGAGGACGAACTGGTGCGGCGTTTCCTGCCCGCATTCGCGCGCCGCCGGCTCGAAGCCGCAGCGCGCGCGCGTCCGAACGGCGCGCATCGGATGGCGGGCGCTGCCTTTCGCTACGCGCAATGGTCCGCGGCGCGGCTCGCGTTCAGTCAGCGCCGGTCGGTGCTTAAAGTGGACACCTGGCTGGCTGAATCGCTTTCGTTCGCCGGCGGTGGCCGGCTTTGAATTTCCGACCAGGCGGTTCCGCCATCGGCCCGGGGCCGGCGAACGGCGGGTTGTGAATAACTTTTCCGAGTTGTAACAAAAAAGGGCTTGCCTCTTTTTCTGTTCCCGTCACACTCGCGCGGGGTTCAAGGGCCTAGGAGAAACTTAATTCAGCATTTGCACGTATGCATTATCGCGTCGCTTTTTCGCTGCGGCTGGTAAGAAAAAACCGCGCGTGGCTGGGTTTTCCTGGTAGGCGGCAAGGTTCAACCCGTTGGATACTCTTATGATCGCAACCCGTTCCCAAAAGAGTTATGGTCCCTACCCGTGGGGTTTTCACTCAAATCACTCAAGCCTGCGCCTACGTCCGCGGCTGAGCTGGCGCCTGCGCCGCCCATTCGAACTGGAGAACCTGGAGCCGCGGTTGCTTCTGAGCGCCGACGCCCTGCTGCCGGGCGTGACCAGCAGCCTGGAAACGGGGCTGGTCACTTTTGGCGACAAGCTCGACGGCCTTTTGACGGCCGATACGACGGTCTTTGACACGCCCATTCCGGGTCTGTTGCAGACGACTCACGACGTCAGCGGGCCGACGCCGGGGGTTCCCGATGGAACGGTTGACGACAAGGATGTGCATGTGCCCGAAATCCGCGACACGCTCGCGCTGAACGTGGATCGAAACGCCGATGGTGTCATCAGTCCGTTTCCAGCGGGTGTCACGGTGGACAAGGGCGATTTGAAGGACGTTTACCGGCTCGTAAACGGTGAGAAGTTCTTTTTGGGTTTTATCCCATTCCATCCCAGCGCAGAGCAGGCGCTGAGCGCGATGGACCTGAACGACGACACCACGGTTGATTTCAGTGAAATCTACGACGTGCTGGTCGCCGGGGCCACCTCCGACTTTCTTGCCGACTACTCTGCCTTTTTGGCGACGATTGATGACCTGGAGGCAGATCTGCGCGATTTTCTCAGCGCGTTGGCAGCACCGAGTGCAGTCAGCAATCTCATCGCTCTGGATCTCAGCTCGGTCAGTGCAAACAGCGATGGGGATATCTTTGGCGTTAATTTCACGCTGCACCTGGACGTGACAGACGAGTACTTCATCGACCTTGGCCAGGAGGCTGACAGAAACGAAATCCTGATGCCGGAAAAGGCCTTCACCGCGGGCACTCCGGACGACCCGAACACGGCGGCGGACGAGACGGTCGCTCCGGGCGCTGACGATGTCCCGAACGTGCCGACCGTCGCGGTCACCGGCAGCGTCGATGTACCATTCGAGTTCCATTTCAACAGTTCGGGCGATCCCGTGGACTCGGACGATTTCCGTTTCTCGGTGCCAGGCAACATCAACTTCGCTGTCGATGCGAACGAATCGCTCGAAGGCATCATCGCGAATGTCGGTTTTCTCGGGACGGAAGTGCCGGGGCCGGCCGGGGCCAGCAATTTCTTGCTCCACATGCAGTGGGCGGTCTCGATCAGCGATCCCAGCAGTCCGATTAATTTGGGCTTCACCCAGACCCTGCCGGCGACGTCGAGTTCCGGCGTGCTGACCGCTGACACGCCATTGCCCAACGACCCGGGAACACCGTTTGAGTTTCCGCTGGACGTGATCTTTGACCTGAAGATCGGCACGCATACGACGTCGTCCAAAACGGAGGTGACGGTGGCCGCCGACAATACAACCGGCAATACCACCGCCACGGAGCTCAAAGACGACGTCCAAACAGCTCTGAACGATTTCGGTTTGGGTTCCATCGTCACGGTCGGTCTGGATGGTTCCGACAGGTTGACCCTGTCATTGCCTGCCACCGACATCACGCCATTGGGGTTCGTGGGTCAGGAACATTTCGACGGGTTTACTCCCTTCGATCTCGTCGCGACGAGCGCACCGGGTGGCGCGGCCGCTCTTGGGTCAACGTCGCCCACCACGATCCGGTTCCTGCTTTCCGTCGGCGGCGCCATCCCGAAACTGGTCACGGTCAACACCACGCCCGGAGACGACGATAATAACGGCGACATGACGCTCGGCGATCTGAGTCTGAGCGGGTTGCTCGCGGACATCAACGCGGGGTTGGCCGCGGCCGGTTTGGGGGCAGTCAGCGCCACCGACGACGGCACGGGCAGGGTCAAACTCTTCCACGCCAGCAGTTCATTGGAAGTCACCCGCACCCTCACCCTGGACGCCACCGACGGGATCACCCCACTTGAGTTTTCGGACCCGTCGTTCAGCGAGTTCCTCGTCGCGGCACAGGACACCGCCAGCGATCAGTTGACGATCATCATGCCGCTGAACGTGCGGGACGGCATTGACTTTGGCGAAACCGGCAACCCCGGCATCAAGGCGGAAGTCGAGCCCTTTGAGTTTTCCAATGCCGATCTGAAGATCGATATCGCCGGGATCGCCAAGCGGCTCACCCTCCCATTGAAAGACCTGGATGGGGTCAATGCCCTGGACGACCCCGACCCGGGTGACAGCGATTTCATTCAGTATCTCGACTTCAATGTCGTCGGCGCCGGCGAGGCGATCGGCATGGTCCAACAACTCGAGACCTGGCTCACGCAGTTCAAGAACACCGACATGCTGGGCAGGTTCAACATTCCGTTCGTGCAGGCCGTTCTCGGGAACCTGCTGAGCTTTGACGACCTGGTGCATGACACGTTGCTTATCGACGACCTGGACGACGGCGACAACGACACCAACGTGGGCCGGTTGCTCTCCACGGTCCTGGGCCTGGATCCGGAAAATCCCGACACCATCTTCGCTTCCTTCAGCACCGCCCAGGAATTGGGGGCGCGGCTTGACGCCCTGTTCTCGCCCAGCATCCTCACCAAGACCTCGCTCAACGCCGATGGCGAGAATGACGACGATTTCGCCGCCTACGACAATGTCAACAAGTTCCTGACCTACCAGATCAGCCTGAGTCATCTGTTTGCGGCGCACAACGTGGCCGCGGATTTCGATTCGAACGTCAACCTCGAGCCCGTCGCCAACATTTCCACCCAATCCAAGGTTCACCTGGAGGCGACCGGCCACCTCGACGCGATCCTGGGGATCGAGATGGGGCCCGGAAAGATTGAGTCGAGCACACCCCTGGAGGACCTGAATGGCGGCATTGGCGCCGGGATCGCCAGCGGCATCGCGTTCACCGGCGCAGGTGACGCCCGGGTCGTGGAGGGTCGGCTCTCGGCGGATGCGACTTTCGATGTGAGCGTGACGACCGGGAGCGGCACGACCATGGCGCGGGTGACGGTGACCAGGGCGAGCACCAGCGACAACTCGCAATTCGCCCAGTTGGTCGCGGACATCAACACGGCGCTGCAAACCGCCAAGTTGCTGCCTTTGCCGGCCGACCCCATGACGCCGCCGACGATCGTGAATATCAGCGATCGGCTGGTCGCGGACATCGAACTTGGCCGGATCATCCTGAAAGCGGTCGATGGCGCAGGGGTGCAGCACTACTCGGTCACGTCCTCGACGGCCAACCCGGCTTACGCCGAGCTGGGCCTGGCCTCGACGGTCGCCACGACGGTGTTCCTTTCGGTCCAGCCCGCGCAGGTCAAAGTGTCTTCGGATGTGACGCTGAATTTCGAGGCGAACGATGACGGCGTGGTTGTCCCCATTACCCTGCACGATGAGTCAACTGGCGTCGCCGCCACGGGGGGGAACAATACGCTGACGGATCTCGCCAACGACATCAACGAAGCGCTGGCCGGCACCAGCTTGAATGGCAAGATTGCCGCCACCCGCAGCGGGAACAAGCTTGTCCTCGTCGGCATCGATGGATCCATCAAATCGTTCCGGGTCGATGGCTCGGGCGCGGCGAAAGACCAAATCGGCTTCGCCGACCCCACGGATCCACTCCAGCCGCTGGTGGCCGGGGTTTTCCTGGTTGTCCCCAACGACGTCAACGCCCAGGACGCGACCAACGTGTTCGGCAAACTGACGGCCGACGCGCAGTTCGAAATCAAGCTCAACAGCGACAGTTTCGTGCCGGTGACCGTGGACGCCGATGTCACCAACGACAACGCTTCGTTGGAGGATCTGATTGCGAACATCAACGATGCGATCTCAAGCGCCACGACCGACGGTGGCGTCACCTTCCCGCTCGACGGCAAAGTGAAGGCATACCAGGCCGGCACTTTCCGGATCGGTTTTCGCGCGATCGACGATGACGTGTTGAGCTTCCAGGTGAAGGCGGTGGGCGCCGACCCGGCGGTGACTCAGATGGGCCTACCCGACGGGACCCGGACGGCAGACGCCGCCCTCCGGGTCACGGCGATAAGGAACGCGCCATACTTCTTCGGCCCAACCTCAAACGCCGCGTTCACGGTTTACACGAATCTGCTTGGATTCAATCCGGGCACGGCGGTGAACACGTCCGCAGACACCCTGACGCTCACGGCCCATGGTCTCAGCACCGGCGCTCCCCTGGTGTATAGCAACGGGGGTGGTACCGACATCGGCGGGCTGGCGAACGGGACCACCTATTTCGCCATCAAGATCGACGCTGACACAATTCAGTTGGCTTCGACGCTGAACAACGCGATGGCCGCGACGCCTGTGGCCATCGATCTTACGAGCGCAGGGACGGGGACCAATCACAATTTTGGTCGCCCGGTGACCGTGGCGACGTCGGAAACGTTGACCAATCCCACGATCCAGGACCTGGTCGGCGACATGCGGCGCGCGCTGGATGCCGCCTTTGGCGGCGTGACGAAAAACCCGCTGCTGGTCATCAGCGACGGCAACCGGCTGCTGTTGAAACCCAAGTCCGGCAGCGGCGTCACGGCTTTCAACCTCACGGCAGATGTGGCCAATCCCGCCATCACCGACTTGAAACTGTACCAGGCCGGAACGCCCTTGCCCGGCGCCGGCAACGTCACCTCCAGCGCGGACGCGGCCGATCTGCTGATCTACACCCAAGACGGCATCGTTCATCGCGTGGAGCTGGACGGTTTCACCACCGTCGGCGAAGTGGTGTCGGAGATCGATGGACTTGCGGGAGTCAGCGCGACGATCAACGCGCTCGCCAACGGGCTGACGCTGAACGACACCTCCGCTCCCATCGTCAATCCGCCCCTTTTCCGCGTGGATTCCGTCAACGGCTCGCAGGCGGCGAAGGCCCTGGGCATCTTCGGCGCTGACACCGACGTCAATCATCCCACGATTGATCACCGGATCGACGGCACGCGCATTGCCACGCTGCAACTGGCAGATCGCTTCTTTATCCGGCAGGTCGATGCGTCAACCGGCATTCTCAGCGCGGACGTCACGGTGGGCGCGGCGACGTTCGATCCCACCGCGACCGGCGTCGTTTCCGTGGGCGACAATACGATCAAGATCCCCGAGCACGGTTTCGCCAGCGGGGATCCGGTCGTCTATCAGAACGGCGGCGGCACCAGTCTCGGCAACCTGACCGACGGCACGACCTACTACGTCATCAACGTCGATGACAACACCATCAAACTGGCGACCACGAAGGAAAATGCGCTGGCGAATACGCCGGTGGACCTGAGCAGCACCGGGGCCGGGACGACCCACCGGTTGCAGAGTCTCCTCGAGCTCGAGACGAGTTTTGGATTTGTCGGCGTCAAGCTCACCGGTTCGGGCACCCTTTCCGGCAACATGGAGGTCGGCTTGTCCGACGAGTTCAACGACGCCGACGACGAGGTGCGGCTGTCCGAACTGCTCGACGCGCTCTCGAAAGACCAGGACAGCGACAACAATGTTGACGTGTTCGACCTGGCGAAGGTCCTGAATTTTCCGACGTTGACATTGAGCGGCGATCTCCAGTTCGGCGTGGAAGTCCTGCCGGGGGCGGACATCATTGATTTGAGCGGCCTGACACCGGAAGTCACCTTCCATCTCAACGGCCCCGGCGATCCGTTCCTCCTCAAATCCGGGGCGAGTGCGCCCTACGATAATTCGGACTTTGTGTCGAGCGACACGGACGATCCGGATTTCGCGGACACGCTGCCGGATGTTGACGTCAGCTACACCGATCTGGGGTCGCTCGCCGATTTCACCGATATTGATTTTTCGAACATCCTGAGTGCACTCGAGGGCCTCTCTGATTTCCTGAGCCAGTTCTCCGCCTTCTCTTTCCTCAACGCGGAAATCCCGCTGCTCGGGGTGAGCTTCAACGATCTGGTGGATATCGCGCAGCGTTTCGAGACCGCGGTGACCGAGATCGTTCAGAATCCAGCCGCGTCCGTTCAGCTCATCGAGCAGAAGATCAAAGAGACCTTTGGTCTCCCGCCCACGTCCAACGTGTTTGATCTCAGCCTGGTGGACAACGGCGACGGGGACGGGGTTTCGACCGACATGCTGAAGGTGAAGCTCGACCTGACGAAAGCATTCTCCAAGGCGCTTCAGGTTGACCTCGATTTGAGCGATCAACTTCCCGGCATCAGTTTGATGGGCTCCGCCGGCCTGCATGCCTCCGGTTCGCTCACCGCCCTCCTTACTTTCGGCGTGGACCTGGACACTCCGACCGACCTGTATCTCTTCACGCACTCGAGCCAGACCGGCATCACCGCCAGTCTTAACGCCTCAGCCGACAACTTGACGTTCAACGCCGCGCTCGGGCCGATCGGCATTTTCATCACCGGCGGCGATGTTGACTTCAGTCTGAACGGCGGTTTCAAGACCACGGGCGGCGCGGCCACCGACAAGGCGCTGTTGACCGACGTGCTGAGCGACCTGGGCGGCACCGGATTCGCTCCCACGTTCGGAGGAAGCCTCAAGGCCACCCTTCCTGTGTTCTTCCCGACGGAATCGACATTCAAAGGTGATATCAAATTCGAGGCCGAGATGGAGCTTGGGCCGGCGCCCGACTACGCCTTCGACTTCACCACGGATCTCGACGTGCCGCCGGACATTCTGAACATCGATTTCAGCCAGTTCAGCCTGTTCGACAGCGTGATCCTGGCGGTGGACACGTTCGACTCGTTCCTGGCGGGCATTCAGGACCTGCTCGATGGCGAGATCTTCGGCATCAAGTTGCCCTTGATCGGTGACAAGCTTTCCGCCGGCGCGGAATTCATCAATGACATGCGGAAGGGCGTCATTCAGCCGTTCCGGGAGTTCCTGGAGACGGCGCAAACCCAGGGCACCACGATCGTTCAAAATTTCCTGTTCGACCTGCTGGGGCCGGGTAATGGCCCTGCCGATGAGGGGCCGGATATTAGCGGGCTGGGCCTGTTGCTCGACCCGACGGACCTCGATGCTGCCGGTAACCCGACGCCGGCCACCTCGAGCGACCGCGATCACATTGACGCCATCGTCAAGAAGTCGGAGAACCTCACCGGCCCGATCGCGACGAATTTCGTTCAATGGAACTTCATGGTCGGCCAGGTTTACACGCCGCCGCTTGATTTCGACTTCGACCTGGGTTTCCCGGGCCTAAGCCTGGACCTGGAGGGCAATCTGATCTTCAGTCTGGGGTGGTCGCTGGCCCTTGGCCTGGGCGTGAGCATCCAGGACGGCCCGTATATCGAGGTGACCCGAAGCAACAGCAACGACGATCCAACGTCGCACACGGTTGCCAATGTCGATAGTGGCTCCAACAATATCACGTTCGATAACATCAGTCCGAATTCCTCGGACCTGGACACGAATGGAGACCCGAACGGCGCGGCCGGCGGTCGGGTCAACGGGTTGGCCAACGTTCCGGGAAACAGCCAGACTTTCTATGCCGCCAGTGAATACGGCGGCATCTACAAGTCCGAGGACGGGGGCGATAAATGGTTTCTGCTCGACAATCACCAGCCGCGGGTGACCTGGGATGTCGAGGCCGGTCCGAGCGACATGGTCTATGCGACCTCGTTCTACGACGGTCGCATCAGCAGCCTCGCCGGCATCAACGTCAGCAGCGATGGCGGGGCCAACTGGACTCACCCGGCCTCCGCCGTGCCGGACAACAGCGGGGGCGGAAGCGATAACACGCCGCAGGAAGGTTACACGGTGGAACAGATTCGCATCGATGAACCCGCCGCCTACGGAATCTCCATCGAGCAGGGCGCGCCGAGCAACGTGGCCATCGGGACCAATGCCGGTTTGGCGATCAGCCACGATTCCGGGACGAGTTGGCAATTCGTCAATCCTTTCACCACCTCGGTGTTTTTCGACACGGCTCTTTTCAACCTGGAACCGGCGGACACCGCGATCCTCGACGCGTTCGTTCCGATTATTCAGAAATTCCTCGCTGACAATCCCACGGCGAACATTGAAGTGGCCGGTTACACCGACACCGTCGGCACAACCGCCAGCAACCAGACCCTTTCGGACAACCGCGCCGACGCCGTCCGGGATTACCTGGTCACTCAGGGCGTTCCGACCGGCCGGATTGACGTCATTGGATTCGGCGAACAAACCGCCCACCTGGCCGTCGATACGGGAGACGGAGAAAACGACGGCGTGGCCGGAACCGGTGAGCAGGCGAATCGGCGGACCGAGATCCACCTCCAGGCCACGGACATCTACGATGTCGTGTACCAGGCGGGCGGCATCATCGATGTCGCCGGCGCCCTCGGCCACGCCCGTTCGACGGATGACGGAGCCACCTGGTCCCTGTTTTCCCAGGACGTCACCGGCCAGGGTGCGATCAGCATCGCGGCCTCACCCGACGAGAATTACGTCCTGTTCATGGTCGGGACGAACAACCGCCTCTACGAATCGGACGACGCGGGGGCAACCTGGACCCTTTTGGGTGCCGATACGAGCCCGCAAGGTCGCATTCCCTTTGTGACCGTGAACGATCGGAGCGGCAATGCCGGCCGCGATTTCGACGTCTGGTTTGGCGACACCAACCTCTTCCGGCTCGCGGCCACCACGCCCGTCGCGCCCGCCCCGGGCGGCGCGTTGCGAGCCGCCCTGCCCACGTTCGCCACGGACGGCGTCAGCAACGATGGAGACACCGACATTGACGAAGGCGATGAGCGCTGGATCCAGAACGTCGCCAATGTCGGCGCGCCGGCCCTTTCCAATGCCGGTGCGCATGCGGACGTGGGTGACGTGGTGTTCGACAGTGCCGTTGCGGTGGACGCGTTGCCCAGGCTCCACTCGAACGATGGCGGCGTTTATCGGAACATCGCGAACGCGCAACTCCCGAATTGGGAGCAGCCGACCGAGGCGCCTCACGGGTTGTTCATTATGGGTTTCGCGGGCGTGGACCAACCGGGCGCCGATGACGAAGACCTTTACTTTGTGCTCCAGGACGACGGCGTCTGGGCGCTCACCAAGGCGGGGGCGGCGGATCCGGCCGGCCTGACGCCCGCCAACGGGGGCTGGCACAATGCCGCCCCGGCGGATGCCTTCGACATCGCCGCGGACGATGATCACGCAATGTTCAACAGCGGCGTGTTTCCCCTGACGATGCCGCCCACCCGCCGCGAGCGGATTTTCCTCGGTCCCCGCGGTCTTCCGACCTTCGGCACGCCGGAGCTGGGAGCCAACCACCCGCCGGGCGCGACCATTGATTTCAAACACAGCGAATCGTTTGACACGTGGGGCGACAACAAGTTCGCGGTGCTGACCGCAGACACGAACGTTTTTGGCGACAATAGCTTTGGTGATGGCGGCCTGTTCATCACGAATAATATCGGGGCCGGCACGATCACCTGGGTCGAAGTCAATAACGCCGCGGAGCCGGACTCCTCGCAGTTCGCGGACCTCCAGGTGGCGCTCGACGGTTCAGGGAATCCCACCTTCTACGTGACCGTGGGCAGCGGCACGAGCTTCACGGCCGATCAACTCTGGAAAGTCACGGGGATTATGGCGGACGGTTCGGGGGCGGCGACCGCCACCTGGACGCAGATCGACACCAACATCCCCGGCGCAGCGGGCGTCACCATCTTCGCGGTGGATCCGGCGAACCCGGCACGGCTTTACGCGGCCGTGCTGGTGGGTGATCAGCCTCAGATCTGGAGTTCGTCCAACGGCGGCGTCGATTGGGACGAGGACGTGGATCTGGAGAATCTCATGGTGGACCCGGACGGGACCGGCGGTCCGGACTTCAAGTTCAGAACCGAGCGCGGGCCGGCGGATTTCCCGTTCGATCAAAACCCTCCGCATCCGAACCAGGGTTTGACCGGCTATCCGCAACCGACGTTGCTGGCATTCGACCCGGAAGATCCGAACATCGTCCTGGCCGGCGGCGCCGATTCCGGCGTGTTCCTCAGTGTCAACGGCGGCCAGGATTGGGAGCTGCTCACCGATCCGTTGGGCACGGACCCGAACGTGCCACACATCCCGCGGCCGCGGGACGCGTATTTCGACCACGAAGGCGGTGTCACGACCCTGTTCCTGGCGTCGCAAGGGAGCGGCATCTGGCGCATCAAGCTGGACGTCCCGACGCAGACCGGAATCACTGCGGATGCGAATGAACCTAACAACGACAAAGCCAGCGCGACTCCGCTCGCGGGCGGCGAGCCTTCGTTGACCGACAAGACGATTCACGACAATACGGACGTTGACTACTACGAATACACGGCGGACCAGACCGGAAACGCCATCGTCAACCTCTATTTTGACAACCTGTTCGGCAATCTGGATCTGGTCATCAAGAACTCCACCGACACCGTCATCGCCACGGCTCAGCAGGCCAACGTGGCGGAGCACATCGACCTGGAACGGGTGATCTTCCCGGTGGTCCAGGGCGAGAAGTACTATTTCGTGGTCTCGGGCGCGTCGGGCGCCACCGGGTTCTATGATCTCGTGGTTCAGAAGTCCGTGCCGGAATTGAATCTGTTCATCGAGGCCGGAATCGGCACGGGCTCGACGCTGACAGGCAAGCTGGCGTTCCTGCAACTGGATGTCACGGCTAGCGACAGCAACTTCGACGGCATTGACAGCGACGGGCCGACGGGCGACGGCAAGGATCCCACGAACATCCGGGCCGACTTCACCGTGGACATTTTTAACGGCGACAACCCGGCCGACAATCGGCTGAGCCTTTCGGAGCTGGGCAGTGTGGACGCCGTGATCGCTATCACCGCAGATGCGGAAGTAAACCTGGACCTCAAGCTCGGCCTCAACGAAGACCTGCTCCCGGACACGATCTCTGCCGCCCTGCCGACCGTCCGGGCGAAGTTCCTGCTCGACTGGTCCGTGGGCGGCCCGATCAGTGATTTTACGCTGGACGGCGGGCTCAAGCTGATCGAGTTCCGCGATGTCGGGATCGATCTGGGCTCGTTCCTCGCGGACACGGTCGGGCCGATGGTGTCGAAGATTCAGGAAATCACCGAACCGCTCCAACCGATCATCGATATTGTCACGGCGCGGATTCCGGTTTTGTCCGACCTGGCCGGGCGCACGATCACGCTGGTGGACATCGCGGCGGCGTTTGGCGAATTCGACCCCGATCTCATCTACGCCGTGGCGGACATCATCAGCCTGGTCAACTCGATCAACGTGGCGGGAGGCGAGAGCTTCTTCCTGGAGATCGGCGACTTCAAGATCGTGGATGCGGCTCATCCCGAGCAGGCGCTCTTGGGAGGCAATGGCGGGTTCCTGCTCAACCCGAACCTGGACTTCAGCAACGAGAGCCTGTCCGACTCACTGGGCATTCCCGACTTCGACACCAAGCTCGACGACATCGGGCTGGGTCTGGGGGATCTCACGGATTCGAGCGTGTTGGATGGATTGCTGAACAGTCAAGGCGCCGATCCGAACGGCGCGACGGCCGCAACCACCAAGTCGCTCTTCAGCGGCGGGTTCAGCAGCACCCCGGATAAGTCCGGGTTCTCGTTCCCGATCTTCGAGGAACCCTCGCAGATCTTCGGGCTGTTGCTCGGCCGCAACGCGACGCTCATCACTTACGATCTCCCGCCGTTCCTCATGGAGTTCAAATGGGAAGTGAGCTTCCCGATTTACGGCCCGCTGTGGGGCGTCGTGTCCGCGGGCGTGGGCATGAAGATCGACTTCGCTTTCGGTTACGACACCCAGGGCATCAAGGATTTTGCCGCGGGCGGATTCCAGAACCCGCTCGACCTGCTGTCCGGCTTCTTCATCAGCGACACGAACATGCCGGATGGCTCGTTCGGAGTGGATGTGCCCGAGTTGGTGTTCACCGGCAGCATCGGCGTGGGCGCCGAACTCAACGCCGGTATCGCCAGCGCCGGCGTCACCGCGAACATCAACCTCACCGCCAACTTCGACCTGTACGATCCCAACCACGATGGCAAAGTGCGTATCAGCGAACTCGTCAGCACGTTCCTCTTCGAAGCCCGCAACGGGAATCCACTGCTGGCGCCCCTCGCCATTTTTGATGTGTTCGGCAATGTGGCGTTTCAGCTCACCGCCTACATCAAATTCCTGTTTGCGCGGTTTGACTTCGACGTCACGCCGCCGATCGTCCTGTTCGAATTCAGCATCCCGTTCGACCGCGAACCGATTCTGGCGACCGAACGCGGCGATGGCTCGGTGCTCCTGAACATCGGACCCAACGCCTCCTCCCGGCAGAATGGGGACACCCGTGACATCTCCGAGGAAATCCACGTCAAGGACGGCGGCGACGGCAAGGTCGCGGTCTGGTCGGATCAGTTCGGCGTGCCGGAGAGCGCCGCGCAACTCTACAATCTCGGCGACGGCGCGGCGGTGGTCGCCCTGGGCGGCGAAGGCGACGACGTGATTGATGCGTCGGGCCTGAACCCGATCCCGGCTATGCTGGAGGGCGGCAGCGGCAACGACACGCTCACCGGCGGGGCCGGCGCGGACGTGATCAAGGGTGATGTCGGCGACGACATCCTCGCCGGCAACGCGGGCGATGACGTCATCTATGGCGGCGACGGCAATGATGACATTGACGGCGGCGAGGATGACGACATCATCTTCGCCGATTCCGGGTCGATCGACAGCAGCGGTGCCATCCGCAGTTCCATCGGGACGAAAGACGGCGACGACACGGTCACCGGTGGCACGGGCAAAGATATCATCTTCGGTGGCGGCGGCGACGACCAACTCGGCGGCGATGTGGCTCCCGGCACGCTCGATGGCGGTGGGCCGGCCGACGACGATTTCATTTTCGGCGACGGCGGCAGCATCGAGGCAACCGCCGGGGGGCTTCCCGACTTCACGATGGTCACCAACCCAGACGGGACCGTGACCTTCACGAAGATCAGCCTCACCGACCGCCCCGGAGGCGGCCGGGACATGATTCGCGGCCACGGCGGCAATGACGTGATCTTTGGCGGGTCGGGCGATGACGACTTCGACGACAACCCCGCCGACGCCATTGATGGAGGCATCGATGGCGGCGCAGGCGACGATATTATCTTCGGCGAATCCGGTTTGGACCTCATTTCCGGTGGCGGCGACGCCGACGTCATCATGGGCGGGCCGAATGACGATCGCATTTTCGGGTTCCGCGACGAGTCGTATCCTGGGGATGTTTCGGATGGCGACGATACCATTTTCGGCCAGGACGGCAATGACTTCATCCGCGGCAACCAGGGCGAGGATATCATTCACGGCAATGCCGGCGCGGATATCATCTTTGGCGATTTCGGGAATGACACCATTTTCGGCGACACCGAACCGGACCTGATCTTTGGCGGGCCGGACCGCGATACCATTGACGGCGGCACCGGCAACGACATCATTTTCGGCGACGACGGGTTTGTGGTCTGGGTTAATTTCTTTGACCCGGACCTGGACGACGCCACGGACACGCCTGATGACCACCGGGTCATCGGACTGGTCGGGGGTGATGCGGACATCTTCGACAATGTGTGGAACCCCGCGGTCACCGACGCCGCGCTCGATGGCCTGGACGCCAACATTCGCGCCGATGCCGACGACGAGGATAAGACGCTCGATTTGATCAAGACGCTCGTAAATTCAGCCACCGACGGCAATGACCGGATCACGGGTGGCGAAGGGGACGACATCGTGCTGGGCGGCGCCGACGCCCTGTTCAACGGAGTCAAGGGCGACACGATCTTCGGTGACTTCGATCCCGGCGTGGCGCCGGGCACCCCGCCGGATGGCCCAATTCCGGCAGGCGCGGACGTCCTGATCGGTGACGGCGGCCGCATCCAGTTTGACGATCGCCGGCGCGACAATGTGCGAACCCTCCCGGGTGCCAGCGCGGCCGAGGTTGGGGACGATACCATCTCCGGCAACGGCGGCGGAGATCTGATCTTTGGCGGCGGCGCGGCCGACACCCTGTACGGCCGTATGGATGTCGCGTACACCAATCCGGCGCTGGCCGAAGACCCCGCGGTGCTCGACGATGACGTGATCATCGGCGACGATGGAGAGATTCAATACGAGACGCTTGGATTGCCGCAGCCCGAACCCTTCGAGCCGGACCCGGGAGAAGAAATCGAGATTGGACAAGCCCATCAGTCCTTGGCGGGAGCGCGGGCGGTGTTCGTGTTCATCCGGACCGAGGAACTCGACGCCAACGCCCTGGCTACGGGTGGAACGGATCACGCATTTGGCAACAAGGGCGAAGACATCCTCTTCGGCGGTGTTGCCGGCGACGTGCTCAAGGGAGACGACGGGGCCGATGGCGATGATATCATCCTCGGTGACAACGGCCAGATCGATTATGGGCTGGATGACGATGGGATCTCCACCAAGATTACGCAGATCTACACCACGGATACGCTCGAGACCACCGGTGGTCCGGACACGATTGAGGGCCAGGACGGCGACGACATCCTCCTGGGCGGTGTGAACAACGGCGGTCAGGACATCATTTACGGCGATCGTGCTGTGCCGACTGACGCGTCGGACGGTCAGGATATCATCCTTGGCGACAACGGCAGGATCCGGTTCGACGTGGATGCGGATCTGGATACGCTCGACTCGATCGAATCGTTCCTCGACGGACTCGGCGGCTCCGACACGATCTCCGGCAACCGCGGCGATGATGTGCTGATCGGCAGCACCGGAGGGGACATCATGTACGGTGACGACGCCAATGCTTCCGCCGGCGCCGATGACGGCGAAGACGTCATGCTCGGTGACAGTGGAGACGTCGTTCTCATCGGCAACGTGGGCCGGTTGTTCGTGCAAGGCACGGCGGTGGACCTCATTACCACGACCGATATCCTCGAGACCACGGGCGGGGCGGACACCATGTCGGGCAATGCCAAGGCGGACATTATGCTCGGCGGCGTGAACGACGGCGGAACCGACACGATGTATGGCGACCGCGCGTTGCCGAACGCCACGACCATTGCCAACGACGATGATGACATCCTTCTCGGCGACAACGGTCTGCTCGATTTCACCTTTGATGACGTTGGCGATACGGATCGGACGACGCTCGACCTGATCCGCTCATTCGAAGACGGGCACGGCGGAGCCGACAACATCTCCGGCAACAAGGGTCTCGATGTGGCCATCGGGGGTACGGCGGGGGATACGATTTACGGCGACGATGCGGCGGCGAGCGCGGCCGACCACGACCTGGCCGACCTGCTGCTGGGCGACAATGCGGACATCTTCCTTGTGGCCCGGGGCCTCGCGGCAGGCGGCGACCTTAAGCTGGTGCTCGATTCGGCGGTCAAGACAATCAAGACCACGGACGAAGAACATCCCGAATACGGCGGCTCGGACACGATCTCCGGCAATGCCAAAGGCGACATCATCGCCGGCGGCGTGTTCGGCGACACGTTGTATGGCGACCGCGCCGTGCCGACTCCGACGACGAGCGCGAACGACGGCGACGACCGCATCCTCGGAGATAACGGCTCCTTCGAATGGCTCTCCGACGGCCGTCTGTCCGAAATCACGGGCATTGATATTGCGGCGAACAACCCGGCGCTGTTCGCCAAGTACGGCGGCGCCGTGGCCGATACCGACCTGACCACCCTCGACCTGGTCACGACCGAGCAACCGAACAGCGGCGGTCGCGACAACATCTTCGGCGACGAGGGCAACGACCTGGTCTTCGGCGGCACGGACCTCGACACGATCCATGGCGACGACGGCGACGAGGCGGCCGAAACCGCGGCGTTGAACCGCGACGTGCTCTTTGGCGATCACGGGAGGCTCTACCCGCAGTTCAGCACGCTGCCCAACTTCAATTCCCGAAATTTCTTTGCCATCGACATCGGCGACTCCGACGGCGGCGAAGGCGACCGCATGTGGGGCGAGGAGGGCGACGACGTCATGGTCGGCCAGCAGGGCGACGACCGGATGTGGGGCGGCTCGGGCGACGACGACATGATCGGCGGCCACAACGTCGCGGGCGGCTACGATGAGCTGACTCTTCCCGCGGTGCAGGCAACCCTGAATCCGCCGATGAATGATCTCATGGACGGCGGTTCGGGCGACGACGCGATGGCCGGCGACAACGCGATTGTCTGGCGCCGCGGCGATGACGTTAGCCCGCGTTTCCGGCTGCTCACCGCGTCTGCCATTTACACGACCGACGCCGAAAGCATCACCGCCAATGTGGGATCGGTTTCACAAAGCGATCCGGACGACGCCGTGGGTCGCGACATTGAACTGGTCGATCACTCCGACGCCGTCGAAGCCGACGCCCAAGGTCGATTCGGCGCGGACGTGATGGCGGGCGGCGCGGATAGCGACGTGATGTTCGGCCAGTTGGGTGACGACCTCATGCAGGGTGATGGAAATATCGGGGCAGACGACCTGAATGCGACGTCGATCACCCGCACCTTGAATGTCACGGACTCTGGTTCCAATCCTGACACCGACGAGACGTTGTACTTCAACATCCCGGAGTTGGCGACCGACGCCGACGACTACATGGAAGGCAACGGCGGCAACGACCTGATGTACGGCGGTTTGGGCCAGGACGACATGATCGGCGGCAGCTCCGCCCTGTTCGGCCTGACGACGGAGGAGGAACGGCCGGACGGCGCGGACATCATGTTCGGGGGCGCGGGCATCGATATCTCCCGAAACAACATCGGCGATGCGACAGAAAACGCGGACCATCTCATCACGACGGTCGCGACCGGACATTCGCGCGATGCGGACTTCATCATGGGCGACAACGCAAATGTATTCCGGCTGGTGAACGGATCCGATTTGTTCCGGGTCTTCGCTTACGACAACTACGCCGGCGGGCTGCGGATCATTCCGCGGGCGATGCAGCAGCTTGATTACACGCTCGGCGGCGGCGATTTCGCGGGCGGCGGTTACAACGGCGCCGGCCAGGCCACGCCGACCGGTCAGCCGGCCGATAATGGCGCAGGCGACTTGATCCACGGCGAGTCGGGCGACGATATCATCTTCGGCATGACCGGCAGCGACGTCGTCTTCGGGGACGGCCAGGATGACGACATCGTCGGCGGCTACGGCCATGACTGGATTTCGGGCGGCACCGGCCAGGACGGCGTGCTCGGGGATGACGGCCTGCTTTTGACGAGCCGCAACGGCACCGCCGAACCGCTGTACAACATCGCGGCTACGCCCCAGGAAACGATCAGTACTCCGGGCCAGATCCAGATCGCGCTCATCAATCCGACGGGCGAACTGAAGAAGACGGTTGACCTCGTGCCCTTCAGTTTCGATCCCAATTGGATCGCGACAGACGATGAGTACCCTGACAACGACGATCCTTCGCCGTTTGCGGACGACGTGATCTTCGGCGGTCTCGGCAGCGACTTCCTGCACGGCGGATCGGGCGATGACGCCATCTCCGGCGCCGAGGCGTTGGACCACGCTTACGCGCCGGTTTATGACGTCAACGACGACCCGGCCGGTGTGCTCGATCTCGGTTATTCGGCGTTCGTTCTTCCGAATCCGGTCAATCCGGGCGACGTGCTTTCGCTCAACCTGAATCCGGGTGACGTGCTTGCCTTCAATCCGGTGGATGTGGACGGCCAGCATCCGAACAACCGTTTTCGCGCCGGTGAGTTCCGGCTTTACGACGAATATGATCCGCTGCGGAAGATTTTGTTGACCGCCACGGGTGAACTCTCGAAGACCGGTTCTGGCTTTGAATTCCTGCTCAACTTCAACAAGGCCGAAGGCGTCTTTCGACCGGGCGGAACCACGGGTGGTCCAGGGCGTCACGTATCCCGCGGTGAATGACGACGGCGCCGACGTGATCTTCGGCGACCTGGGCAACGACTGGATCGTAGGCGGAACGGGGCGTGACGATTCGTACGGCGGTTGGGGCAATGATTTGCTGAACGCCGACGATAACCAGGACACCCACGGCACGCTTAACGACCAGCCTGACACGCATCCGACGTACGAAGACCGCGCCTTCGGGGGTGCCGGCCGCGATGTCATGATCGCCAACACGGGCGGAGACCGGTTGATCGACTGGGTAGGGGAATACAACACTTACCTCGTGCCCTTCGCTCCGTTCGGCGAAGCCACGGTAAGCCGCACGCTGCAGCCTTTCCTGCCGGACTTTCTGTATGCGCTGTCGAAGGCGGATGGAGCGGATCCGACCCGCCCGGCGGACACGGGTGCGGACCCGCTACGCAATGGCGAGCCGGATGCCGAAATGGGCTTGGTGCTGCAGGTTGACATTGCCTGGCAGGATCAGACGGGACCGCCGTCGGACCCGCAGCCCGGGAACATCCCGGGCGGCAAGCGCGACGTCTTGCGCTCAGCCGACTTCAACAACGGGCAGGCCCAAGGGTTCGCAGTGGACGTGGGAACCTGGACCGTGGCCAACGGGCGCTACCAGGTGGCTCCGACCGTGGCGGGAGGCGATGCGGTCAGCGTGTATTACGTGGACAGCTACATTCCGAGATACTTCGAAATGCTGGCGACGATCAACGCGGTGAAGCCCACAGGCGGCACCAACGCCAACGCCTACGTGATCTTCGACTATCAGAGTCCGACGGACTTCAAGTTTGCCGGCGTCAACGTGTCGACGAACAAATTGGAGATCGGGCACCGGAACGCGCAGGGATGGATCGTGGACAAGCAGGCGCCTTACCCCGGCCAGATCAAGTCGGCGACCGACTACAACGTGTTTCTATCGGTAAACGGGACCGCCGTAACGCTGATCGTCAACAACCAGGTGACGCTGAGTTACGCCTTTGCGGCACGGGTGGATGTGTATGGGCTCAGCCACGGGATCAACGAGGGGATGGTGGGTCTTGGAGCGCGCAACGCCAAGGCGCAGATTGACAACGTGATCGTGCAGCGCGTCCCTCCAGTTCTGACACTGAACCAGACGATCGACTTCAATGCCGGCCCAACGAGCCTGTTGCAGACACCGCTTACGGGCGCATGGAGCACGGCCAACGGGCGCTATGACGGGACAGCAGGAACCGGCACGCCGGCGATGGATCTGTTCGCGCTCAAGGTCGGAGCCAACTCGCTCCTTGACCTGTCCTCGACGTTCCGGACCACGGGCGAGGGCGGTTTCATCTTCGATCAATATACGGCTGAGGACTTCAAGTTTGTCACCCTTTCCGCGGTGACGAAGCAGATCATCCTCGGTCATCGCACGACAAAGGGCTGGTTTATCGACGCGGTGTACAACAACTCGACTCTGGCCGCGGGGGTTGACTACAACCTGGGGCTGACGCTCAGAGGCACTACCGCGAGCGTAACGCTCAATGGCGCAACCGTGCTTAGCCGCACCTACAATGCGGTCGTGACGGATGGCGGGTTTGGGTTGTTCAGCCGGACCGGGCAGACGTCCTTTGACTCGGTTACGGTCAAGAGCGACGATGCAAAGCTGTCGAGTTAGGCAATTGTTTTATTGTGGCCGATGTCTCCGGAGCACGAGCCGCCTGTCCGCATGACAAGGCGGTTCGTGGGTTTTGTGCGCGGTCTTGATCCAGGACGCGCGGTTCACCAGGCCTTGACTCCGCCGTTGGAAGGAAGCGTGCGATCAAAATGCCTGGTACGGACACGGGTGACTGTTTCACGCGAACAGACCATCCGTGCTCCCGGCTGGGATGAACGCGCACAACCGGATTACGCTTGGCGTCCGGGGGGAAATTCCCGCACAATTCCGGCGTGGCGCTCACCGGGAGATTCAGCAGCCGATGCTGAATCAGCACAATTGAGCACTGAACAAAAAGGACAGAAATGAATAATGATCGAGGCAGCCAAATGTCAGGCACGACCGTGAGCCCGAGCGTGCCCAAGGTGAAATGGGACGACTCGAACATGAAGAGTTCGTACGCGAACGTCTGCAACGTGGCGAGCACGCGCGAGGAAGTCGTATTGCTCTTCGGGATGCACCAGGCCTGGCAGAGCGGCCAGAAAGAGGTTGCGGTGCAGCTTTCCGAACGCATCGTGTTGAGTCCGTTTGCCGCGAAGCGATTGGCGGGTTTGCTGTCCAATGTGCTCACGGAATACGAGACTCGCTATGGCGCACTGAACGTGGAAGTGCCCAAAGCCAAAGAGGCCTGAGGGCGCAAGCGCCGGCGGCTTTGATTCTCGAAACGGACCGGAGCCAGGAGCGACGCGGACCTTCTCCGATCTGAGCTGTGCGTTCCTGCGCCGGATTCGCCAGGTCGCAAACCTTCCCCTGCCAACACTTGCGTTCCCTGGCGTGACGGATACTTTGTTTCGGGCCAGGCCCAACTATGAACACGATCATACCGTTTCTTCTGGTGATTGGCTTACCCGCGTTCGCGCATGAAATCATACCCCAGGACCCGCCCGAAGGAACGTGGTCTGTCGAAATACACTACAGCGTAAAAGTAACAGGCGGCAATTATATCGCCTATAGAGGCACGGTTGATTCGGACTGGCGATTCAGCCATGTCGCTGCGAGCGAGTCCGTCAAAAAAATGCCGCTGCAGCCGCCGAGGCTCAAGTGCACGAAGGAGCAAGCCATCGCGCTCTATGCTTCTGCGGCCCGCGCGCTCAATTACCTGGAGATCCAGCCGAATCCGAAGGCACGGTTGGAACGACCGGCATACCTGCTGACGAGGCTTTCAATAGCACTCGGGAACCAAAAACTGTCGCTGGATACGCAGCAGCCGCCGCCGCTTACTATCGTTGCCGTAATAGAAAAGTTCCGGGAGGTCTCAAGGTCGGTCGAACGGGAATGATCAGGTATGACAAGGCGGTTCGCGCGTTTTGTGCGCAGTCTTGATCCGGGACGCGCGGTTCACCCGGCCGTGACTCTGCCGCTGGAAAAAGCGCGCGATTGAAATGCCTGGTACGGGCGCGGGGTGACTGTTTCCCGCGGACAAACCATCCGCGCTCGGGGCCGGGAAAAACGCGCACAACCGGTTTACGCTTGGCTCCCGGTGGGAATTCCCGCACAATCCCGGGGTGGCGCTCACCGGGAGATTCAGCGGCCGATGCAGAATCACCACAATTCAGCACTGAACAAAAAGGACAGAAATGAATGACGATCGAGGCGGTCAAATGTCGGGCACAACGGTAAACCCGAGCGTACCCAAGCTTAAATGGGATGACGCGAATATGAAGAGTTCGTATGCGAACGTCTGCAACGTGGCGAGCACCCGCGAGGAAGTCGTGTTGCTGTTCGGGATGCACCAGGCCTGGCAAAGCGGACAGAAGGAGGTCACGGTCCAGCTCACCGACCGGATTGTCCTCAGCCCGTTTGCCGCGAAGCGATTGGCCGGCTTGCTCGTGAATGTGCTCAAAGGATACGAGAATCGGTATGGCGCGTTGAACGTGGAAGCGCCGAAAGCGAAAGAGGCTTGAGGATAACTCCGGTCGTGGATCGTTGCACCGTTTCTCCTCGAAATGTGGCAGCCAAAGGGCTGCGACATCCACCGCGTGAATCCTTAAGCGCCGATCCCCCGACAAAGCGGGCATCGTCACAGGTGGAGCGCAGAGGGGATCAGGGCGAGCAAAACCTTGGCGGGGCGCAGCGAGCCATACAATCAAAGGGGGTTCTCAAAATTCCCGCAAAGCGTGTTTCAAATGCCTATTCTGCGGCCACGCTTGTGCGTTTGGTCGCGCTTGATTGTTTGCCGATCGAGCCGAGCAACTTTCAGACGATTGATAATTGATTCCACCACGCGGTGTAGGTCTTGGCCGGGATGCCTTTCGGCCAGTTTCTGCTGGACCTGAGCCGCCACGTCGTCTGTCCAGAGGCGCAGCACCCGGCCATCACGGACAGCCAACACCGTCACGAACGCCGAAGCGAACCTGTCACCGACGGCAGTAAGGAGCGAGTGAAGTTCTATGAGCACACGCATTGATTACGAGCAGATCGCCGCGAAGCTGGACTATGCGGCGTTGGACAAAAAGCTGGCGCAATTGGCGGAGCGCCATCCCCCGAAGAAACGCAAGAGCGTCGCCGACGTGTTGGAGCCGGCGCGCGAACGATTGCTGGCGCTGCATCGCAAAGGCTGGAGCAGCGGCCAACTGGTGAATGAATTGAAGTCTGCCGGTGTGCCGGTCAGTCCGGCACGCTTACGCGACTGTGTGCGACGCTGGACGGCCAGCGGCAATGGAGCCGCGAAGCGACGCGTTCGCCGGCCAGGCAAACAGGCCACGACACCCAACGCGCCGTTGAACCGCGTCGCGCTGTATTCCTGGCTGTAGCGTGCCGCCCACTCCCGGCAATCCTTCTGCGTTATCTTTCCGATGTCGGCAGAGAACAACTCGGGCCAGGATTTTTTCAGCGCGATGAGGGTTTCCTGTTTGTAAAGCTTCGTGCGCGGTTTGTTCGTGTGGTCATCTTCAATCTCCTTCTTGAACATCTCGATGATGACTTCACCTTTGACCGGTTTACCCTTGTTGATTGCGAGCCGGCGGTGATCTTGAAGGAAATCCGAAAGCTTGAGCTTGGCCACGCTCAACACATGGGTTTTGAGTGAATGGCGAAGTAATGCCTCAGTGACGGCGGAAAATCGGGTATCGGAAGTTCTTTCATTTTTCTCTTGCGTGGTATGTATGTGATATAATATACATACTACATGCCGCACTCAAAATCCGCCGATTCGAGGCT
>Ga0137375_10001031_pt1 | contig 31686 bp, 24 predicted proteins | sample SagtaG_24_FD_104936 | JGI IMG/M metagenome (GOLD analysis project Ga0137375, IMG submission 104936) | Vadose zone soil microbial communities from Sagehorn Ranch, Mendocino, California, USA - Sage1_R_113_16 metaG | ecosystem: Environmental > Terrestrial > Soil > Vadose zone | place: USA... | reverse complement strand
TACCCGCTGTACCTGCTGCCATTGGTCAGCGCCGCGTTTCGGCTGCGCCCATCGGTCAGCCTGATGGCCGGCGTTGTGGCGGCGGGGGCGTATGTCACGGCCTATCTGCTCGCACGGATCGGGCCAGGTAACGGCACGCCACCGTACGACACGCTGAGCCTGGTGGGCCTGCTGCTGCGCGCCATCGCGCTGGTCTGCATCCCTTGGCTCACCAGCGGCCTGGCCGAGCGCTGGACCAGCAGCAACCGGCTGAGCGTAGCGCTGGCCGAACAGAAGCATCAGGACGCATTGGGCGAGGCCAACGCCTATCGCGATCAGATGCGCTCGCTTTACGAGGTAGCCTACACGCTCTCGACCACCATGAACTACCAGAGCGTGCTTGATGCCGCGCTATCCGAAAGCCGCAAGCTGGTGCCGTACACCTGTGGCCTGGTGCTGCTCTCGACGGGCTCGCCGGATGAGCTGTACATCGCCGCAGCCGCTGGCCTGAGCGAGACCGACAAGCAGCGTCGCATCCAGCTCGATATGGGCCAGATCGGGCAGGCACTACGATCAGGCGAACCATGCATCGTCGATGATATCAGCAACGAGCCGGAGCTGCGGTCAATTACCGCCTTGGCGGGCTGCCGATCGGCGTGCCTGGTGCCACTGCGGGCCGCGCTGCGCACCTACGGCCTGATGCTGATCGCCAGCGACCGCGCGAACGCTTTCAAGCAGGAACAGCTCGGCATGGTGATTGCCCTGGCAAACTATGCGATTATCGCGCTGCACAATGCCCAACTGGTCTACGATCTGCGTCAGGAGCGCTCCAAGCTGCTCTCCAAGGAGGAGGAGGTGCGCCATCAGCTCGCGCGCGATCTCCATGATGGCCCGGCGCAGTCGCTGGCGGCGATCACCATGAATGTCGAGTTTATTAAGCGGCTGCTGGAGCGCGACCCGCCGCGCGTGATCACCGAGCTGGATAAGCTCGGCGCGCTGGCCAAGCGCACCACCCACGAGGTGCGCACCATGCTATTCGAGCTGCGGCCGCTAGCGCTCGAGACGCAAGGGCTCGACACCACGCTGCGCCAGTATCTCGAGCGCTTCCAGGGCAACGGCCCCGAAATCATCATTGAGTCGAGCGAGATCAGCGCTAGCCTGGATACCAAGAGCGAAGGGACGCTGTTCAACATCATCCAGGAATCGATCAACAACTCGCTCAAATATGCCAAGGCCGAGCATATCTGGATTCGCCTGAAGCAGACACCAACCACGCTGGAGGTCACAGTGCAGGACGATGGCCGCGGCTTCGATCTTCAAAAAGTGCTGGACTCATACGATAAGCGCGGCTCATTCGGACTGCTGAACATTGAGGAGCGCGCTAAGCTGATCGGCGGCACCTCCGAGCTGATCTCGGCTGCAGGGCATGGAACAACGGTGCGTGTGATCGTACCACTCACATAAATTTTGGATTTTGGATTTACGATTTTGGATTGCACGTGGCAATCGTAAATCCAAAATCCAAAATCCAAAATCGACTATGGAAAACCCCTACATCACTCCCATCCGCGTTCGCGCGGCGCTGCGCGCGCTGGAGCTGCGGCCGACACGTGGCATGGGCCAGAACTTCCTCATCGACCCCGACGCGCTTGGCGCAATCGTTGGCGCGGCCGAGCTGACTTCAGATAACACAGTGATCGAGGTTGGGCCGGGCCTGGGCGTCCTGACCTGGGAGCTGCTCAATCACGCCGGCCACGTCGTCGCCGTCGAGCTGGATCGCCGCCTGGCCGATCGTCTGCGCCAGGAGTTCGTCGACCACCCAAAGCTCACGATCGTTCAAGGTGACATTCTCAATCTCGACCCAGAGCAGATCCTAGGGGATGGGGGATGGGGGGTGGAGGATGGTGCTAGCATTCCCAACTCCTACTCCCCATCCCCCATCCCCCATCCCCCAAGCTACAAGGTGGTCGCAAATCTGCCCTACGCGATCACCTCGGCGGCGCTGCGCCATTTCCTGGAGGCCGCGCACAAGCCCGACCTGATGGTCGTGCTGGTGCAATGGGAGGTGGCCGAGCGGATCGCGGCCGGCCCTGGCGACCTGAGCGTGCTGGCACACTCGGTGCAGATCTACGCCGAGCCCGAGATTCTGGCGCGCGTGCCGGCTAGTAGCTTTTGGCCAGCGCCAGCGGTCGATTCGGCGGTGCTGCGCCTGCGCGTGCGGCCACAGCCGGCGGTGGAAGTCGAGATCCGGCCACTGCTGCGGTTGATCAAAGCCGGCTTTCTCCAGGCGCGCAAGAAGCTCTCCAACGCCCTACCGACCGGCCTGGCCGCGATGGGCGTGCGGGTCGACAAGCAGCACGCCGTCGCAGCGCTCGATGCCGCCGGCGTTGACCCCAACCGCCGCGCCGAGACAGTGACGCTTGAAGAGTGGGTGCGAGTGTACCAGGCGCTTGCTGCTTCCGATCCTTGAGGTGCGTCCGCCCGGTACCTCTAGGCTTTCGTTGATCAATCTGGCAAGAAATGTCAAGTCTGGCGCGGCCTGCTGTGCTACATTCTCCTCTGACCGTTGACAACATCACTAGCAATCACAGAGGAGGTCGCATGAAGTTCTACAACCGCATCTTCGCCGTCGCCCTGGCGGCCCTGTTTGTGCTCGCCCTAGCTGCCTGCGGTGGCAGCGGCGCGCCTGCAACGCTCGACGATGTCCCAGCCTACCCGAACGCGACGGCGCTGAAGCCCGGCGAGAACGCCATGGCCGATACGCTGGCCAAGAATGTCCAGCAGGCCGGCGCAATGGGAGCCAAGCTCGACCAGAAGATATTTGCGCTGCCCGGCGATACCAGCTGGGATAAGGTCAAAGGCTTCTATACCGACAAGCTGACCGGCGCCGGCTGGACGGCCACGAACCTGCCCATTCCCGACAACGACATGTTCAAGATGACCGTCTGGACCAAAGGCAGCCAGAGCCTGACCGTCGGCCAGATCACCGAGCCAGTCAGCAAGGATCACTTTCTACTGTTCTCGCTGGCGACACAATAAGCAGTACTGTTGATCTTATTGTTTCGTGTTTTTGCGCTCGAAAAGCGCAAAAACACGAAATGAAGATAAAATACGGGGTGATTTGAGGTGTGCCTCTGGCACACCTCAAATCACCCCCGTTCCATTTTAGGCGGCCACAGCCGCCGTATCGCCCTCGGCGCGCTCCCTGGCCGAGCCGATCGAGAAGTATTTCGCCTCGGGGTGATGGATGACGATCGCCGCCGTGCTCTGCTCCGGCACCAGCTGGAACGCCTCGGTCAGCGTGACATCGATCTGTTCGGCCGGCAGGATAGCGAACAGCTTGGTGTGCTCATCCAGATCCGGGCAGGCCGGGTAGCCCCACGAATAGCGCTTGCCCTGCTGGCCGCGTAATCCCAACCCCTGCCGAATGACGCGGTTGCTGTATTCCGCCAGCCCCTCGGCCAACGAGACACTCAGGCCATGAATGAAGTAGCCACGGCTGTAGTCGCCGCTGATCTGTAGCTGCTCGGTCAGATCGTCAACTTTGGTGCCCATCGTGACGATCTGGAACGCCGCCACATCGAACTGGCCGTCGTCTGTAGAACGGAAGTAATCGGCCAGGCTGAGGCGCTCGCGCTCAGGCTGGCGCGGGAACACGAAGCGTGTCAGCTCGCGCACCTGCGAGAGCGGCTTCGGCAGCGGCCCTTTGCCGGCCTCCGGCCCCCAGCCGCCGCTACCGGTCTCCACCAGTGAGGCCGGGTCGTAGACGATCAGCTCGTTGCCGCTGGATTGAACTGGGAAGTAGCCGTAGATCACCTTCGGCTCCAGCCAGCCGTCACGCTCGGCCTCGCGGATATACTCGCGCACCTTGATCTCGAACTCGGCCTTCAGCTTTTCCCACTCCACGCCCTTGGCGTTCTTCGCGCCCCACTGCAAGCGGTACAGCGCGTTGCGATCCATGCAGTCGACCACATCCTGGAGCTTGATCCGCGTGACCACCTGCGTGCCCCAGAACGGCGGCGTCGGCACCGGCACATCGCGGCGAACGTTCGAGCGCACCTGCTCGCCGCTCTGGCTCGATTTGCCCAGCTCGGCCAGCGCCGTGCGGCCGCGCTGTTTTTGCTTCAGCACGCCCACGGCATCGGCCTTGGCCTGGTGCACAAAGCCTGCGCGCACCAGCGGGTCGGAAAGCTTGTCCATCGTCTCCAGGCCCTCGAACGCGTCCTTGCAGTAGAACACGCCCGGCTCGTATGGCTCTTCATCGCCAACGAACGAGATCCGCTGGCCGTACTGCTTATTGATCGCCGCACCACCCACCAGCACCGGGAACGATAGCCCGCGCCGGTGCAGCTCTTGCACACACAGCGGCATCTGCTTCGACGTGCTGACCAGCAGCGCTGAGAGGCCGATCGCGTCGGCGCCAACCTCCACCGCCTTCTCGATGATTGTGTTCAACGGCACCTGCTTGCCCAAATCATACACGGTGTAGCCGTTGTTCGAAAGTATCGTATTGACCAGATTCTTGCCGATGTCGTGCACGTCGCCATAGACCGTCGCCAGCACAACTTTGCCCTTCGTCGAGCCTTCGAGCTTGTCGAGATAGCGTTCCAGGTACGCGACCGATTTCTTCATGACCTCGGCGCTTTGCAGCACAAACGGCAGAATCAGCTGGCCCGAACCGAACAGATCGCCGACATGCTTCATGGCCGGCAGCAGCACTTCGTTCAAAATATCCACCGCCACCGCGCCTTGCGGCGATGCCTGCGTCTGGGGATCCTGCGCCCGCGAGACAGCATCGCCAAGCACCAGGCCGCGCGGCGCAAGCCCCTGCATCATCAATGTGTCGATGTCTTGCTCGACACCCTCCTTCATGCGATGGACGATCTTCCAGTGCAGCCGCTGCTCGACGGTCATACCCTCGGTCGGGTCGGCCTTGCTCTCGGTCTCGACCACCGCATTTTGCTCGAAGAACTGGATCAGGCGCGATAGCGCGTTCTCATCGCGATCGAAGATCACATCCTCGCAGATCGTGATCTCCTCGGGCGAAAGATCGGCGTAAGGTGTCAGGTGCGCTGGGTTGACGATCGCGGTGTCCAGCCCAGCCTCGACAGCGTGCTTGAGGAACACCGAGTGCAGCGCGGCGCGCGCGTGTGTGGCCAGCCCAAAGCTCAGGTTCGAGACGCCTAAGGTGGTGAAGCAACCCGGAATCTGCTGCTTGACCAGCCGGATGCCCTCGATCGTCTCGATTGCGTTGCGGCGCTCCTCGGCCTGGCCGGTCGAGATCGGCAGCGTCAGCACATCGTAAACCAACGCCTCGTTCGGCACGCCATACTCGTCGTTGGCGATCTGCGCGATCCGCTTTGCGACCTCTAGCTTCTTGGCGGCCGTGCGCGCCATGCCCACCTCGTCGATCGTCATCGCCACCGTTGCAGCGCCATAGCGCGCCACCAGTGGCATCGTCCGGTCGAGCTTATCGCCGCGCCCGCCCTCCAGCGAGAGCGAGTTGACCAGCGCGCGGCCAGGGTAGGCTTCCAGCGCGGCCTTGAGCACATCGGCCTCGGTCGTGTCGAACACCAGCGGCAGCTCGACATTCATGGTCAGCTTTTTGGTCAGCGCAACCATCTGCTCCAGCTCGTCGGGGCGCTCGGTCATCGCCACCAGCACATCGAGCATATGCGCGCCGCTATCGACTTGCTCGCGTGCGACCTCCATCACGCCGTCGTAGTCGTCCTTCAGCAGCAGCCGCTTGACCTTGCGCGAGCCAAGCGAGCTGACTCGCTCGCCGATCATCGTCAGCGTGCCGTCCTGCCGCAGCGCCGAGGCCTTGATGCCCGAAGAGACGCTCGGGATGTACTCGATCTCGCGTGGCGTCGGCGCGCTATCGTAGCCAATCGCCGCGCGCAGCCGCGCCATGTGCGCCGGCCGCGTCCCGCAGCATCCGCCGACCACGTTCACGCCATACTCCTTGGCAAACCCGCTCAGGATGCGCGCGAACGGCTCCGGCTCCATCGGGTAGATCGTCTCGCCATCAACTTCGAGCGGCAGGCCGGCGTTGGGGATGCACGAGATCGGCAGGCGCGAGTGCTTGCATAGGTACTCGATCGCCTCACGCATATGCTCTGGCCCAGTCGAGCAGTTCAGCCCAATCACGTCCACCGGCATAGCCTCCAGCGTCGCGATCACCGCCGGGATCTCGGTGCCTAGCAGCATCTTGCCCGACAGATCAAGGAAGATCTGCGCCTGCACGGCGACCTTGCTGCCGGTCTCGGCCTTTGCGCGGCGGATGCCGTCGAGCGCCGCCTTGACCTCCAGAATATCCACGCTGGTCTCGACCAGCAGCACATCCACGCCGCCCTCAATCAGCGCGGTCGCCTGCTCGCGGATGATCTCCGAGAGCTGGTCGAAAGTCACGTCGGAGAGCGCCGGGTCATTCGAAGAGGGCAGCTTGCCGGTCGGGCCGATCGAGCCGGAGACATAGCGCGGCCGCCCGTCCTTCGCCTGGTAGCGATCGGCCACGCGGCGCGCGAGCTGTGCTGCGATGTGGTTGATCTCGGCGGTGCGGTCGGCCAGTCCCCATTCCTCCAGCCGCAGCCTGGTGGCCTGGAACGTATCGGTCTCCAGCACATCGCAGCCGGCCTCCATGAACGAGCTGTGGATCTGCTCGATCACATCTGGCCGCGTGATCACCAGGTAATCGCGGTTGCCATTCGTGGCCTCGCCGCCAAAATCCTCGGCGGTCAGGTTGAACGCGTCGATGCTCGTGCCCATCGCACCATCGAAGATCAAGATGCGAGAGCGCAGCGCTTCGAGGTAGCTGGGTTTGTGGTTACTTTCGGTCATATGTTCCTCTTCAATAAACGCCTATATTTTGTCAAACACCGCCTCCCGCTGCTCACCGCGCCAGCTGCGGAACGCATCCGCAATGCGGTGCGCGTGGCCCGGCGAGAGCGGCGGCAGCGCCGCCTCGGCATACCAACGCACGTCCAGCGTCTCATTGCTCACGATCGGCCGCGCATCAAGGTCGCGCGGGCGGCATAGAAACACAAATTGATACAGATGCGCGCGCGACTTTGTTCCACATCGGCGCGAGTCGTACACGCCGATCAGCGCCAGCGGCTCGACCGCCACCCCGGTCTCCTCCCACGCCTCGCGGCAGGTGGCCTCAGCGGGCGTCTCGCCGACCTCGAATGCGCCGCCGGGCATCGCCCACAGCTGGTCGTCGGCACGCTGGATCAGCAGAATCTCGCCGCGCGGGTTGAAGATCGCCGCGTCGCCGCAGGGGTATGGCGCCAGATGCCACGGGTCGGCGCTGAATATCTGCTCTATCGCATCCCCATCGCGCGGATCCTGCGTGGCGAACAGCTCGGCGGCGATCCGGCGGACGCGCTCGAAGCGCCGCAGATTGTAGGGATTCTCACCATCCCAGTGCAGCCCCTCGTTCGCGATCGCGCGCAGCTCATCGGCCCACAGGCGCAGCCGCTGCCCCAGATCAGATAGTTTAGGCATAAAAAAGCCCCCACGCGCTGGCGTGAGGGTGCTGTTGATTCACCTCATCTCCCAGCTTGCGCTGTCGGAGTTAGCACCTTACCAGGGCTGAGGACAGAGGACTGAGGGCCGAGCGACTTCCTCAGTCCTCTGTCCTCATTACTCAAAACTCGCCTGGGGTTGCCGGGGCTTCATTGGGCCGGTCCCTCCACCCCTCTTGATGAGCAAGTATTTACTTTGATGCCACGCAGTATAGCATGCAGGGCGAAGCGCTGTCAATTTGCTACCACCAGAACGCGTGCCCGTTCAGCATGCCGCGGATCTGGTCGCAGATCTTGTCGGGCCGGATCGGCTTGCTAATGAAGCTGTCGAACCCGGCATCTTTCGCACGTAGCCGGGTGTGGTGCATGATATTGGCTGTGACGGCGGCGATATGCGCGCGCGCCGATTGCGGGTGTGCGCGCAGCCGCTTCAGCACCGCGAAGCCATCCTCGCCGGGCAGGCCAATGTCGAGCAAAATCAGATCGACCTGTGGCAGCGCTTCGAGCAACGGTACCAGCTTCGTCCCATTGCTGCGATGATAGAAGTGCTTGAAGCCGGCGTGCTTGACCAGCTCCTCGACCACCAGGTAGGAGTTTGGATCATCTTCGATCAGGATGATGTAGGCGTCTTCGGCTCGCTCAACAACCGTCATTACAGCTCCTCATCGTATGCTACCAGCTCACCATGGCGATCATTGGCCGCAAGAATCTGCGCTTCTGTCGCGATCGGCAGCGTAAATTGAAATGTCGAGCCATGCCCGATCATGCTTGAGACGTGTAGCTCGCCGCCATGCAATTCAACCAGGCGTTTGCTGATAGGCAGCCCTAATCCGGTGCCGCCATAGCGGCGCGAGAGTGATTCGTCGGCCTGGCGAAATTCTTCGAAGATCAGCGTCTGGTGCTCTTTGGCGATGCCGATCCCGGTATCTTCGACCTCCACCACCACATACGCTTCGCCGGCCCAGCCATCGCCATTTGCGGCCCGCAGCGCTGCTGCGGTAGGGTAGGCCCGCAGCGTGATCACGCCACGCTCAGTGAATTTTACCGCATTTGAAAGCAAATTCAGCAGCACCTGCGCCACGCGCATGCGGTCGATATACACCAGCGGGAGATCGACAGCGAACTCCTGGCGCAGCTCGATCGATTTGCCCAGCGTTAGGCTGCTGGCTGTCACCTGCGCATCCAGCACCACCGACTCCAGCGGGGTCGGCTCGCACTGCAAATCGATCCGGCCGGCTTCGAGCTTTGCGTCGTCCAGCACATCGTTCAAGAGCTTGAGCAGGTAGTTACCCGAGTCGTAGATCCGGCTCATGTAATCCTGCTGATCGGCACACAGCGGGCCTTTCAGCTCCTGTTTCAGGATATACGAGAAGCCGATGATTGCGTTGAGTGGCGTGCGTAGCTCATGGCTCATATTCGCCACGAACTGCGATTTCATGCGGTTGGCATATTCGGCCAGGGCGCGCGCGCGCTCCAGCTCTTTGTTCGAAGTGCTCAGCTGGCTGTTGAGGTATTCCTTCTCATGCAGCGCGCGCTGGAGCTGTTTTTCGCTCTCGAACAGCTGCGTCTCGCGTCGTTCGACCTTATGGTAGCTATCGATCGCCCACTCGACTGCCGCGAAGAAGCTTTGCGACGAAAGCATCGCCACTGTCGCGCTCAGGTAGCCCAACATCACCGAGGCCAGAAAGGGCAGCTGCAAAACTTGAGCCTGATCGCCGCCGACCACCGCCGCGCCGGCCAGCAGCAGCGACGTGCCGGTTGCCACCACAAAGCCCACCCGCGGGCGCAGCAGAATGCCCGCGATCACCACCACCAACGGGGTGAAGAAAATGAACGGGTTTTCTGGGAGCCGGTAGAAGAAGAATGTCGTGATGATCGATGCCAGCGCGCCGGCCAAAAATACGACCACCGCCCATCGATACGGGCCGTGAACCCGGATGAAGTTGGATAGCCAGTAGGTCGCCAGAAACACGCCGCTCACCGGCAGCGCCAGCGCGCCGCGACTATTCGAGATCAAGCTGCCGCACAGCAGGATCATCCCGGCGATTCCCAGGCTGCGCAGCAGCGCGACAAATGAGTCCTCGCGCAGCGATTGAGTGTATTCTTCGAGCCGTGGTTCGTTGGTAGGTTCGTTGCTCATCGGTGGGCGCTCGATTGTACTAGGATCAATATACAGACTATTGTACGGTAGATTTGCCCTTATTTAAACAGCTAAGTGGTGACAAGTAAATGACAGTTTGTAGCGGAAAATACAAAGAACAGAGAACAAAGGTATCGAGTGCCTCTATGTGTTCTCTGTTCTCTGTTCTTTGTTCTCTATGAATGTCCCTCCTCCCCGCTGGCGTGCCCCGGCACACGCTCGCCGCCGCTGGCCGGCCCGCCGCGCCCAAGCAGCCGCAGCGCCCGCGCCACAGCGTCCTCGACGGTCAGGCCAAAATGCTGGTAGATCTCCTTGTACGGCGCTGACGCGCCAAAGTGCTCGATGCTCATGATGTCGCCGCGATCGCCAACCCAGCGCCGCCAGCCGAGACCCACGCCGGCCTCGATCGACAGCCGCGCTCTGACGCTCGGCGGCAGCACGCTGTCGCGGTACTCCTGCGACTGCGCCTCGAACAGCTCCCAGCTGGGGAAGCTGACCACCCGCGCGCGCACACCCTGCTTCGTCAGCTCGGCATGCGCCTCCAGCGCCAGGGCCACCTCCGATCCAGTCGCCAGCAGCAACACTTCCGGCGGCCCGCCGGCTGCGTCGAGCAGCGTGTATGCACCTTGATGCACGCCCTGCGCTGAGCCGAGCTTGGTCTGGTCGAACACTGGCAGCTTCTGGCGGCTAAAGACCATTGCCGTCGGCCCGTGCGCGCGCTCGATCGCCACGTGCCAGGCCACCACGCTTTCGTTGGCATCGCCGGGCCGAATGACGACCATATTCGGAATCGCGCGCATCGCCGCAAGATGCTCGATCGGCTGATGGGTCGGCCCATCTTCGCCCAGGCCAATACTGTCGTGCGTGAAAACATAGATCACCGGATACTCCGATAGCGCCGCCAACCGGATCGCGCCGCGCATATAATCGGAGAAGGTGAAAAAGGTGCCGCCGTAGACCCGCACACCACCATGAACCGACATGCCGTTCAGCGCCGCGCCCATGCCATGCTCGCGCACGCCAAACCAGATGTTGCGGTTGGCGTATGCGCCCGGCTGGAAGCTCAGCTCGCCTTTGGTCGGCATCTCGTTCGACGATGCCAAATCGGCCGAGCCACCAATTACCCACGGCACCTTGGCTTTGATCGCCTCCAGCGCCTTGCCGGAGGCCTGGCGCGTCGCCAGCTCGCCATCGGAGGGGGTGAACGTCGGCAGATCGGCATCCCAGCCCTGCGGCAGTTCGCCGGCCAGTGCCTGCTTGAGTTGCTGGCCCTCACTGGGAAAGGCTTTGGTGTAGGCGTCGAATGCGCGCTGCCAATCGGCCTGTGTTGTCGCGCCGCGCTCACCTAGCGCGCGCAGGTGCTCCAGCGCCACGCCTGGCGCCACAAACATCTTGTCGGGATCCCAGCCATAGAATTCCTTGGTCTTGCGCAGATTCTCGGCGCCAAGCGCGGTGCCGTGAACTTTGCTGGTGCCTTCCTGCGGGCTGCCGTAGCCGATAATAGTGCGCACCGCGATCAGCGAGGGACGCATGGTCTCGGCTTGCGCCGCGCGGATCGCCAGCTCGATCGCCGGCAGGTCGTTGCCGTCTTCCACCCGCTGGGTATGCCAGCCATATGCGTCGAATCGCTTCAGCCGATCCTCGGTGAATGCCAGGCTGGTCGGCCCGTCGAGCGAGATATCGTTGTCATCATACAGATAGATCAGCTTGCCCAGCCGCAAGTGCCCGGCCAGCGAGGCTGCCTCGGCGGCCACGCCCTCCATCAGGTCGCCGTCGCTGACGATCGCGTAAGTGTAATGATCGATCAGGTTGTGGCCGGGCCGATTGTAGGTCGCGGCCAGGAACGCCTCGGCGATCGCCATGCCCACACCATTGCCGAAGCCCTGTCCAAGTGGCCCGGTCGATACCTCAATGCCGGCAGTCAGCCCGTACTCCGGGTGGCCGGGTGTCTTGGAGCCCCACTGGCGGAAGTGCTTCAGCTCGTCGAGCGAGAGATCGTAGCCGGTCGTATACAGCAGGCTATACAGCAGCATCGAGCCGTGGCCGGCGGAGAGAATAAATCGGTCGCGGTTCGGCCACTTCGGGTCTTTCGGGTTGAAGCGCAGAAAGCGCGTCCACAGCACATACGCCATCGGCGCGGCGCCTAGCGGCAAGCCGGGATGGCCCGAGTTGGCCTGCTGCACCCCATCGATCGACAGGATGCGGATGGTATTGATCGCCAGCTGGTCAAGGTCGGTGTATGTCTCGGTCATCATTCTAACCTTTCCGAGGACGAAAGACGAAAGACGAAAGACGAGCGTTGAGTTGTTCGTCCTTCGTCCTTCGTCCTTGGTCGTTCGTCTGCTACTGGCGGCTCTTCCAATCGGCCAGGAACTTCTCGATCCCGCTATCGGTCAGCGGGTGCTTCATGCTCTGCTCAAGCACCTTGAATGGGCATGTGGCGATATCGGCGCCGGCTAGCGCCGAATCGATAATATGGCGCGGGTGGCGGATCGAGGCCGACAGCACCTTGGTCGTGATCTCACGATCTTGGCGGTAGATCTGCACGATCTCGCGGATAAGCTGCATGCCCTCCACGCCGGTATCATCCACGCGGCCGATAAACGGGCTGATGATGAAGGCGCCCGCCCGCGCAGCGAACAGCGCCTGGCTAGCGTTGAAGCACAGCGTCACATTGCAGCGAATGCCATTCTTGGCCAGCTGATAGACCGCCTTCAAACCCTCGGGTGTACTAGGAACCTTGACGATCACACTCGGGTGCCACTGCGCGTACTCACGGCCCTCGCGCACCATCCCCTCGGCATCCAGCGATACCGTCTCGGCGCTGATCGGCCCATCCACCAGTGTCGCAATCTCGCTGATCGTGCTCTTGAAATCGGCGCCCTGCTCCCGCGCAATCAGGCTTGGGTTGGTGGTGACACCGCTCAGGATACCCCAGCTCGCGGCCTCACGAATCTCGTTGATGTTCGCTGTGTCGAGATAGATTTGCATGGCTTTCTACTCCTTTGGTTAACATACGACTCGAGATCTCATCGCGGCCGATGCGGCGGTGCGACATTAAAGTGCAAGCGTTCATTTCGTTCAGCAGAGCGCGTGCCGCCGCATACGGCATTCATGTGCTGTGCAATCAAGGAAAGTGCGCCGCTTGATTATAACATGCGACCGATGTAGCTTGTTGAGATGGTCTCGCTAGTCTAACCCACATCCCTCGTGATGAAAATCACCAGAAGACTAGTTTCTAACCTGGCTATAATGGAGAGGTGCGCCCCGGCAAAGGGGGATCTCCGGTTGGTTTGTACAATGAGTGAATAAGGCTTACGCATACCACAGATTTTACTACTTACCAGTCGTATTTTCGCCCGGCGGGGCGAAAATACGACTGGTAAAAGAAGAAAAGTACCATGCTGCCGCAGGCTAAAGCTGCCTTTTGCGTAAGTCCTATGGAAAAGGATGAGCGCTCGCACAAAATAGCCCTTGAAGATGCGGTGATTTTGTGCTATATTGCACTTTGCATAACATGCCTTAAGCTCCTGATAGAAAGCCGGACCCAGTGAACGATACGCTCGATCTGCTGATGTCCACGGCCCGCGAGCAGCGGCACCTCTCCGCCGCGCACATCCGCGAGTATATCCCACAGCCCGATCAATCACCCGACGTGCTCGAACGATTATATGCCCGCTGCCGTGCCGAGTCGATCGCCATTGATGGCGATGTCCCACCCGCTTTGCTGCCGCCCGCCTTCGATGAAGATGAGAGCGCGAGCGATGATTTCGCAGCCGAGCTGGATCAAGAAGGGGTTGCCGCCGACGACCCAGTGCGGCTGTACCTGCGCGAAATCGGCCGTGTCAGCTTGCTGACAGGGAAAGAGGAGACGCTGCTAGCCCAACAGGTCGAGCGCGGCGAGCGCTCAACCGAGCGGATCAACTCCGGCGATCACGCGCTAGATGAGCGCACGCAGCTCGTGCGCTGGATCCGCGAGGGCAAGGTCGCGCGCGAACACCTGATCCATGCCAACCTACGGCTGGTCGTCTCGATCGCCAAGAAATACCTTGGGCGCGGTATGTCGTTCCTGGATTTGATCCAGGAAGGCAATATCGGCCTGATGCGCGCCGCCGACAAGTTCGACTACCATCGTGGGTTCAAGTTTTCGACCTATGCGACCTGGTGGATCCGCCAGGCGATCACGCGCGCAATCGCCGACCAGAGCCGCACCATTCGCCTGCCCGTCCACGTTGGGGAGACGATCAACCGCGTGCTGCGCACCACCAATCGGCTTCAGCAGTCGATGGAGCACGATCCAACCCCCGACGAAGTAGCAGGCGAGCTAGGCATCCCGCCCGAGAAGGTGCGCCGGGCCCTGGAGGCTTCACGCCAGACGGTCTCGCTCGAAACGCCGGTCGGGGCCGAGGGCGATTCGGTGCTAGGCGATTTCATCGAGGATAATGGCGCCGCCGCGCCGCTGGAGAGCGCGGCCCAGCACATCCTGCGCGAGCAGATCGAGATCGTGCTCCAGAAGCTGCCCGAGCGCGAACGACGGATCATTCAGCTGCGCTACGGCCTGCAAGATGGTCACTATCGCACGCTCGAGGAGGTCGGCCGCGAATTCGGTATCACCCGCGAGCGCATCCGCCAGATCGAGGCGCGCGTGCTGCGAAAGCTGCGCCACCCACACTACGGCCGTGGTCTGCGCGGCTACCTCGAATAGCCCGAGTTAAAAGTGCAAAGTTAAAAGTTCGGAGTTGAGCAAGGCCAACTCCGAACTTTTAATTCTTGACTCGTCATTCGTCACTCGTCACCCCGCTTCACCCAATCATCGCCAGCATCGTCCCCACCGCCGCGCCGACACACAGCACCGCCAGCATGCCCGCCGGCATATCGAGCGGGTGCGGCGAGCGCGGGTGGCGCACAATCAGGGTTGCTCCAATCAGCGTGGCCGGCAGCGCCAGCAGGCCGCCGAACAGGGTCAGTGAGACAATCATTGCGCCGGCCAGCAGGCTGCGTAGCCGCGCGCCGCCTGCCAAGGCCGCGTTCGTAAATGCTGGGTCGAGCCAGATCATCACCCCGATCGGCGTGGCGAAGGCGGCCACGACATACGCGGCGGCGTACAGCGCCATCGGCGCCATCGGCGATGCCGCGATCGTCCAGATCTGTCGCGCCGGCAGCGCCAGGCTCAGCGCCACGCACAGCGTTGTCACATGAATCACCTGGTCGAGCATAAATGGGCCGATCGGCGGGCCAGGGATATGGGCGCCATAGTGTACCTTCCACCAGTCGGCGGCGATATGCACGGCGGTGATCGCCAGCATCGTCGGCCACAGCGCCAGTGCCGCGGCATCCGCCAGCGGCAGCAACAACATGCACGCCAGCACAATGCCGCCGTGGAGCAACAGGCCATCCCAGCGCCGTTTGCGAACAACCAGCCAGTATGGCTGCAACACGAAGTCGGCCACCAGATGCGCCAGCAAGAATAGGTAAAACATCACAATTGCTCCTTTATCAAAGTTGCTGGTTGCGAATAGAATACGGCGAGAGATTGCAGCTCGGAGATAAGAGTAGGCCGTACACATACTGCGGATATTCACTGCTTGTAGTTCTTTTTCACCCCGCAGGGTGAAAAAGAACTACAAAAACCTAAATGCTATTCGCACGTGTCTTCGAGCTGCTGCATCTTCAGCACGCTCACTCGCGCCCGCTCGACGCGGATCAACCCTTGATCGCGCAGGTTGGATAGCACCCGATTGACCGTCTCGCGCGTGGTACCGGAGAGGCTGGCCAGATCATCCTGCGTCAGATGCAGATCGATCCGAATGGCCCCGCCGTCGGCGATACCATAGCAGGTGGCCAGATCGCACAGCTGGCGCACCACCCGCTGCGAAGCCGAGAGATTAGCCAGCTGCCCGGCGATACTGTTGCTATGGCGCAGGCGCGCCGTCATAACCTCGAGCACCGACGCAGCAATCGGCGGGCAGGCGTCGATCGTATGCAGGAACGCGGCGCGGTGCAGTGTCAGCGTGGTAGTTCTGCGCATCGCCTCGGCGCTAGCGGCGCGCGGCTGGCCATCCAGCAGCGCCATCTCGCCAAAGAAATCGCTATCGCGGAAGATCGTCACCGTCAGCTCCTGACCAGCTTCGCTGGTGGTGAAGATTCGCACCTGCCCAAGAGCGATGATGTAGAGCGTGCTGCCGATGCTGCCCTGGTGAAAGATCGCCTCATCACGCTCGAAGGTCTGTGTGCCCACGCTCCTGGCCAACAACGCCAGCTGGTCGTTGGTCAACCGTGCGAATGTTGGCACCTTCTGTAGCAGCGCTAGCTTGTTCATCGCTCGCCCCCATCGCTACTATCACCGTCTTGGGGCCATTATAGAGCACAGTTAGCACCAACACTATGATCTATATCACGCTGGCAAGCAAGCGAAACACAACGTGTAGTAGGGACGTGCGAAGTAGGCCACACGTCGCAAGCTGCCGCCAGCTGCCGCCAGTGAGGAGTCACGAGTAACGAGTAGCGCGCCACGCATCACGCGGCACTCGTCACCTTGTCACACGGTTTGGCAACCACCGGCCGCTCTGGTATCATAACGCGATGATTTGGACGATCTCTGACCTACATCTTTCCTTCGCCGCACCCAAGCCGATGGACATTTTCGGTGATCGCTGGCGCGACCACCCGCGGCGGATCGCTGCCGCATGGACCGAGCGCGTGCGCGCCGAGGATACCGTTCTGATCGCCGGCGACATCTCCTGGGCGCTCAAGCTGGCTGATGCACGGCCCGACCTCGAATGGATCGCCGCGCTACCGGGGCGCAAAATCCTCTCGCGCGGCAACCACGATTATTGGTGGGAAAGCTCCGGCCGCGTCCGCCGCCAGCTGCCACCGTCGATCGAGGTGGTTCAGGGCGATGCAATCGATCTGGGCGAGGTCGTCGTCTGCGGCACGCGTGGCTGGGTAACTCCCGACACAGCCGGGTTCAAAATCCCCGATGATCAGATCGTCTACAACCGCGAGCTGGTACGGCTCGATCTGGCGCTGGCCGCCGCGCACAAGCTCGCCGCCAGCGTGAAGCCGATCGTCGTCATGTTCCACTACCCGCCATTTCTCGATCGTAAGCCGACTGAGTTCGCCCGCCGGATCGCCGGTGCTGGCGCGGCCGCCTGCGTCTATGGCCACCTCCATCGGCCCTACGATTGGGGCATGGCCACCCAGGGCTTGGTCGATGGCGTGTATTACCAGCTCACCGCCTGCGATTACCTGAGCTTCGGGCCGGTCGCCGTGCGCGGGCTCGATCGCCCAGCAGCTCACATCTCCAGCCCACCAAATCCTGAATAGCCTACACCTCCTACGGCAGCGGATCAGAATCTTCATCGATCGGTTCGTTGTGTGATCGTTGCGCGCTGCAACGCACAACGACCACACAACGAACATAAAATGCAAAGTACCGTGCTGCCGTACATCCTGAGCCTGTCGAAGGGCAGGCTATAGAGCAGCTAGAAGTGTGGAAGTATCTCACCACGAAAGCCACAAAAAGACTAGAAACAGTGTGCTAATTCCAGTGGACAAAACCGCGATATAGCGGTATAATACGCCATAATCGAGCATGTACATGAAAGCATGAGAAACTATCAGCCGGCGGCGAATGTGCCGCCGCTGATCGCGTTTGGGAGGCCCTATGGAGATCGGAATTGTCCGGCCTGTCAGCATCAACGATGAGATGCGCACGGCCTACCTGGAATACGCAATGAGCGTGATCGTGTCGAGGGCGCTGCCCGACTCGCGCGATGGCCTCAAGCCGGTTCAGGTTCGCATCCTCTACGGCATGTGGGATATGGGCATCCGCCACAGCACGCCCTACAAGAAGTGCGCCCGTATTGTCGGCGATGTGCTCGGCAAGATGCACCCGCATGGCGACACGGCCGTGTATGATGCGCTGGCGCGGCTGGCCCAGCCCTGGAATATGCGCTACCCGCTGATCGACGGCCAGGGCAACTTCGGCAGCGTCGACGGCGACCCGCCTGCGGCGATGCGCTACACCGAGGCGCGCCTCTCAGCGATCGCCGAGGAGCTGCTCTTCGATATCGATAAAAACACGGTCGATTTCCGTGATAACTTCGATGGCTCCTTCCGCGAGCCGACCGTGCTGCCCGCCAAGCTGCCGAACCTGCTGCTGAACGGCGCGGCCGGCATCGCCGTGGGTATGGCCACCAACATCCCGCCGCACAACCTGACCGAGCTGTGCAATGCGATCATCTATCTGATCGAAAACCCGGATGCTACCGTCGAGGATCTGATCAAGATCATCCCCGGCCCGGATTTCCCGACCGCCGGTATGATCCTCGGCACCGAAGGCATCATGAATGCCTACAGCACCGGCAGGGGCCATATCACCCTGCGCGCCAAGGCGCATATCGAGGAGGCCGCCCGCGCTTCCTACAACATCGTGGTCAGCGAGCTGCCCTACCAGGTCAACAAGGCCCGCCTGCAAGAGCGGATCGCCGAGATGGCCAAGGAGCGCAAGATCGAAGGCATCCGCGATGTGCGCGACGAGTCCGATCGCAGCGGTATGCGGCTGGTGATCATCCTCAAGCAGGATGCCCAGCCCAAGAAAGTGCTCAACGCGCTCTACAAGCACACCCAGATGCAGACGACCTTTGGCGTCAATATGCTGGCTCTGGTCGAAGGCGGCTTGCAGCCACGTGTGCTGACGCTCAAGCGCATGCTTCAGGAGCATATCGATCACCGGCGCGTGGTGATCAGGCGGCGCACTGAGTTCGAGCTTGAGAAGGCCCGCGCCCGCGCCCACATCCTCGAAGGGCTCAAGATCGCGCTCGACAACCTCGACGAAGTCATCCGCATGATCCGCGAATCGCGTAACGCCGATAGCGCGCGCAACAACCTCATGCGCAACTTCAAGCTTTCCGAGATCCAGGCGACTGCCATCCTGGAGATGCAGCTGCGCCGCCTGGCTGCGCTGGAGCGCAAAAAGATTGAGGACGAGTATAAAGAGGTGATCAAGCTGATCGCCGAGCTGGAAGATATTCTCGCTAACCCGCGCCGGGTGCTGCATATGATCAACGAGGATCTCAAGTACTTGCGCGATAAGTATGGCGATGAGCGGCGCACGCGGATCATCCCCGACGCCGATGGCGAGGTCAGTGACGAAGATCTGATCCCCGATGTCAAGGTGCTGGTGACGCTGACCGAGCGCGGCTACGTCAAGCGCATCAACGCCGACACCTATAAGACCCAGCGGCGCGGCGGGCGCGGCATCAAGGGCATGGTCACACGCGAGCAGGATGTGGTGCGCCATATCCTGACTAGCAACACCATGGATGATCTGCTGTTCTTCACCGATCGCGGCAAAGTCTACCAGCTCAAGACGCACGAGGTGCCCGATGCCAGCCGCACCGCCAAGGGGTTACCGCTGGTCAACCTGATCTCGCTGGAGCCGGGCGAACAGGTGACATCGGTGCTGGCCGTGCCTGATTTCGATCAGGGCAAGTACTTGATTATGGCGACTGTGCGCGGCAAGATCAAGCGCACGCTCCTCAAAGAGTACAGCCAGGTGCGCTCGAACGGCCTGATCGCGATCGGCCTGGATGAAGGCGATCTGCTCGGCTGGGTGGCGATGACGCAGGGCCACGAGGATGTGCTGATGACTAGCGCGCGCGGCCAGACCAGCCGCTTCATTCAGGATCAGGTGCGCCCGATGGGCCGGCCGGCCGGCGGCGTGATTGGCATGAATCTCGACGACAAAGACCGTTTGGTGGGCATGGGCCTGGTGCAGGAGCATGCCGCGCTGCTGATTGTAACTGCGCATGGCTTCGGTAAGCGCACCTCACTGCCGGAGTACCCGACCAAAGGCCGCGGAACGGGCGGTGTGATCACGATCAAGCTGCGCCCCAAGGACGAGATCGCCTCGGCCCAGGTGGTCTACGAGACATCGCTGCTGACGTTCATCACCACCGGCGGCACAGTCATGCGCTGCCAGGTCTCCGACATCTCGCTGCTCGGTCGCTCGACCCAGGGTGTCACGATCCTGAACGTCGGCAAGAACGATCGCCTGGCGGCGCTCTCGGTCGAAGAGCCTGAAGATGAAGATGAGCGCAGCCAGAATGTGCTGTTCAGCATGAACGGGGATGGAGATGGGGTAGGGAAGTAGCTTCCGCAGTGTTTTTCTTATCTCTTCGTAAAACATAAAACGTGAAACATAAGTATTCAGCCTTTACGTTTCACGTTTTATGTTTTACAAATAATGTGGAACCGATTGGTCTAATCCCGCGCATCCAGCTGCGCCACGTACGGGCGCTCCAGCAGCCCGGATACCGCGAGCTGCGGCGGGCGCGGCCGTGGGATAATCAGCGCCGGCCCCTCGCGGCGCATCATGTCGACAAACGTCTCAACGAACGCGCCATCCCAGTGCTTGCCACGGCCATCCATCAATATCTGAAACGACTTCTCAGGCTCCATGGCCCGGCGGTAAGCACGGTGCGATGTCATAGCATCATATGCGTCGGAGATCGCGACAATGCGCGCCTCTTCGCGGATGTGGATGCCGCCGAGCCGGCGTGGGTAGCCACGGCTATCCATGCGCTCGTGGTGGCATTCGATGATCGGAATGACTTCGCGCAGTGCCTTGATCTTGCGCAGGATGTCCGCTCCGATCGTCGGGTGCGTCTGCATGATCGCGTACTCTTCTTCTGTCAGCGGGCCGGGCTTGAGCAGAATGTAATCGCGAATGCCAATTTTACCAATGTCGTGCAGCAGTGCGCCGTAGTGGATGTATTCGACACGCTGTGGCGAAAGACCTAGCACCTCACCCAGCCGCACAGCGTAGCGCCGCACCTGCTCGGAATGCCCGGCGGTATACGGGTCGCGTGCGTCGATCGCCGCGGCCAGCGCCGCGATCGTCTGGATATTCTGATCCTTCAGCTGCTGGTACATCCGGCCATTATCAAGCGACGCGGCGATATGCGAGGCGCACACCTTCAGCAATGTGCGATCGTCGCTATCGAAACCAGGCTGCTCGATTCCGCGCGAAACCTCCAGAATGCCAACCGGCCGATCGTTGGTGCGCAGCGTCAGGCGCGCCAGGTGGCTTGCGCCCACAAATCCAAGGTCTTCGCCCACTAGGGTTAGGTGTGCCCCTAGAATCGCGTTCTCGTCATAGCCCGATACGTCCGCGCGTGTCCCAGGATTCCGCTCGGTCGCGGCGCCGCGCTGCGCTAGTAGCTCCAGTTGCTGATCATCAGGGTGAAATAGCGAGAGCGACAGCGCGTGCGGTGAGAAGCGCCGCCACAGCAGCTGTACAATCTCGCGCACGGCTGTGGGCGTATCCAAGGTAGAAGTAAATGTCTGGCTCATCTCATGCAACGCCACGATCTCCGAAAGGCGCTGCTTTTCCAGCCGGACACGCCGCCACTCCATCGCCCGGCGGACAGTGCGCTCGAGATCATCGACCGTGACCGGTTTGGTCAGATAGTCGAATGCCCCAAGCTTGAGCGCTTCGCGTGCCGTCTCGACCGTGGCATGCGCGGTAAAGACGATCGAGTCGATGTCGGGGTAATCCTGACGGAGCCGGTGTAGCAGCTCGATCCCACCCATCTCCGGCATCTGCAAATCGGTGAAGACCAGATCGTATTGATTTTCGCCCAGGCGATCCAAGGCCACGCGGCCATTCTCCGCCGCAATCACCTGATACCCATTCATCCGCAGCAGCCGCACGCAGAAATCGCGCACATTGGTATCGTCTTCGACGACAAGCAGCCGTGACGGTGTGACGGGCGCTTGCGTGTTTGTTTTGGTCACACTCATGGACATTTCACTCCCAGGCGACGCAAAGTATACGGTCTAGTGATCTGGCATGATTTCCTTGGGGAGGTCTGGAGGGGCCTTCGGCTCCGCGCACCCCCACCAAAAAAATATATAATCAATGCATGTCTCAGTAATTTCCTTCTGTTATATCGTTTCGTATATCATAAAAGATACGGCAAAAAGCGCGCCGCAACGCGCTTAAATCGCCGGCAGGAAAACAGTAAACGTGCTGCCCTGCCAGAGCTGACTCTGCACCTCGATCCGCCCCCAATGATCTTGAATGATTGTATGCGTCGCGTAGAGACCAAGCCCCAGGCCACGCGAAATACCGTTATCTACTTTGGTCGTGAAGCCGGGCTCGAACACGCGCATAAGTAGATCGGGCATAATTCCGCGCCCCGTATCGGATATCGCCACCCACACCCACCCACCCTGCTGATCGGCCTGAATAGTAATCCGACGTTGATCGGCGGCGCTCATCGCCTCGATTGCGTTGTGCAGCAGGTCGAGAAATGCCTGTTCGAGCTGCCCAGCCTGGCCAAGCACCAGCAGCGGCTCACTCGGCACCTCCAGCACCACATGCACGCCGCTCTCCTGTAGTCGCCCTTTCAGCAGGCCGATTGCTTCCAGCAGCGGCTCGTTGATCGATAGCGGCTGCTTGCCGCTCGACGCTGGCTGAGCGAAGCGCAGAAAACGCTGGACCAGCGCGGATATTCGCTGGCCTTCGACCATAATCTGGCCGATATCATCGCGCGTGGCCTGCGGAAGTGCTTGGTCGCGCAACAGCAAGTGGGTGTAGCCCAAGATCGTCGTTAGCGGGTTGTTGATCTCGTGCGCGACGCCAGCCGCCAAATCGTTGACAACCGCCAGCCGCGATGAGAGCAGCAGCTCGTGCTGCGGCGCGACATCGGCATCGCCAGCATTTCCAGGATCCTCGTGCGTGCCACGCTGATCTAGTACGCCGGCCGCAATGTCGCCGAGCGCGATCATCCAAGGCTCGTCGGCCGATTGAAACGCTGCCACCAGTGGCGATTGAAGATCGATCAGCCCAAGCACGCGGTCTTCCAGACAAATCGGGATGATCAGCTGCGAGCGCGTGTCGGCCAGCGCGGGGAGCGCGGCCGGATCGAGATGAATATCATCAGAGCGCGCCGGCATGCGCGTTCGATAGGCTTGGCCGGTCAGACCGCGATCCAAACTCGGCGGGATCTGCTGAAGCAGCAGTGCTTCCGCCTGGCTATAGCCGCGCCTGGCAAGAATATTTGCATGCCCCGGATGGCTAGCGGCGATAAAGCTGTGTCGGGCGCCGGTGCAGGCCATCGCCGCGCCAAGGATCTGGTCAAACGCATCCAGCTGGCCGCGCGTCTGGCGCACCTGCCGCGCGAGATCCATCAACTGCTGCTCCTGCCGCATCTGACGCTGCGCTACGGTGTAACGCTGGAACCAGCGCAAAGAGACAGCGGCCTGCTGCGCGAGCGCGAAAGCCAAGCGGGCATCACCCATATCAAAGCGCCCAGCCAGACTCAGGCAAGCAGGCAGCTGATCATCCAAAAACACCGGAATGCCCAGCCAAGCGATATCGGCCGCCGCAGTGGGCAGCGGCGGTTGAAAAGGTGCTGCGCGCTGCACCAGCACAGGCTGGTGTGCTTGAGCGATTCGCGCGAGCAGGTGCTGAGCAGTCGCACTTAATTCGACATGATCTGGCAGCGCATGTGGGCCAAACTGCGTCAGTACAACGACGGCCGGCCCGTTTGGCAGCAGGACGGCCGCGCCAGTGCAAGGAAGTAGATCACGGATAGTTGCGAGGAGATGCGTATATATCTCACCAAAGTCCGGCTGTGCGCCGGCTTGCGCGTGAGATAATATCGGGGCATCACTCGCCCCTGTGTATGGCTCGTGTAGCAACTTGGGCACACGTAGTCGCTCGTGCGCGACTTCAGCGCTCAAGCGGGCTTCGCGCGGCTTTGAAAGAAGGACCGCACGCGGCGCTCGAGCTCCTCGAAGTCAAATGGCTTCGCAAGGTAGTCGTTCGCGCCGATTCGCATAGCCTGCTTTTCGGTATCGGGGGTGCCGAATGCAGTGATCAAAATCACATAGATGTCGTTGTAGTCGCGCCGGATCGCGCGAATAAGATCCATTCCATCCATGCGTGGCATATTCATATCGGTGATCACAAGATCGCACTGATGGAGCGCAAGCTGTTCAAGCGCTGCAACGCCATCCTCGGCCTCTAGCACTGGGTAGCCGCCATTCGTCAGCAAGAATTTATACAGCCGACGAGTCGCTGCGTCATCCTCTACGATTAGAACATTAAGCGCGCTGCCATTGGCTACGGCCGGGCTAGTCGGCAATGACATGAGGTGACCTCCGTATCATAAAAAGCTGTTTAAGATCGACGGATGCCGCTTTGATATACAAGGACGGCCCGATTATTGCCAGATGTAGTATCCACTTCCTCGCACCCATGGCCGATTAGCAGATACATTGTTAATTATCCATTTTACCACATGTTAGCGCAACAGCAGGCACGAAGTTACGCATATACGATTAGCCTGACGAATTTGTAATCGGTTTGTCATTTCCGTCGACCTATCAGGAATGAAGATAAACGCGGACAAACAAGAAAGCAAATACGATTCTTACGACTCTCCGCGTTCGTCCGCGTCCAAACTCATCTTTTAGCGATAGGCAGCCAGGTCACGCTCTTCAATCGTCGGCATAAAGCGCGACATCTCAACCATCTTGAAGATCTTCTGATGATGTGGGCTGACATTCATTGCAAACAGTTTGTTGCCGGCCTTGCGCGACGAGACCACAAATTTAAGCAGCGCCGAGATCCCGGCCGAGTTGATAAACGCAACATTCGCGAAATCGAGAACCGTGATCGGTCGCATCGTGGTGGCCGTGGCGGTAGCCTCGATAGCTACTGCAGAATTGGTATCGACGCTGGTGGTCAAAATGTGCAGCACGGCCACATCGCCAAACTCCTCGCGACGAATGACTTCATTACTCATGGGAACTTTCCTTCCGGTATAGCCTCAATGTCATGACGGTTCCATGTTGTGATGAGCTAATCTCATAATCATCGACCAGCGCGCTGATCAGATACATGCCGAAACCACGGTGCAGGCCCGAATCCAGGTTCTGCTCCTCGACGATTTTGCGTGAGAAGTCGACCCGATCGGTGCCCTCGCCTTCATCCCGAATACGAACTTCAAGTTTATCGGCATCGAGCGCAAAGATCACCTCGACGAGTTTGGCGGCCTCGCGCCGATTGCCATGATCGATCGCATTATTGACGGCTTCACTGACCGCCAGCTTGAGATCTTCCACCCGCTCGGGCGGCAGGCCAATCGCCTGTCCAAGCTCGTCGGCACTGGCGCGCACGATGCGCTCGAAGATCGGATTCGAAGGGATATTGACAAGCACGCGTTCCATAAGCGATCCTTAGTGCTGTTTGGTGTCCAATATCAACCAACAACCGTTACGGCTAGCTTCCGACTGCCGGCATAGCGCGCGCGCGCGCGGCGCGCTGGGCCGCGCGCGGGGTAGCGAGCGTTTCCTCTTGCCGTGCCAGGTGATCGTAACGCCGTAGATAGGCTTTGCCAAGTGATGCATTGCCGATCTGAAGGTACGACGCGCCTAGATAATAGAGCGCCTGGGTGTGGCGCGGGTTGCGCCGCAGCACCTTTTCGAACAGCGGGATGGCGCGCGCCGGCTCCATCAACTCCTTATAGCACAGCCCAAGCATAAAGTTCGTCTCGACATCTTCCGGCCAATAGCGCAGCACTTGCTCGAACTCTTTAGCGGCCAGATCGTGCCGGCTGCGGCGGATATACATATACCCCAAATCGTAGCGCAGCGAATGCGCATCTGGCGCCAGCTCAACCGCTTTGCGCCAAGCGGCCAGCGCCCAGCTTTCGTGGCCCATGGCATTGTACATAAAGCCTAGCAGATAGTGCGCCTGCGGATCGCGCGGCAACAGCTGAACCGCGCGCTCGAACGCACGCACGGCGGCAGTGTTCTTGCCCATATCATACAGCAGCTTGCCCATATTAAGAAACAGCTTGCCGTTGCCGGGGTGTAGCTTGGCGCATTCGAAAAGCACCTCATAGGCCTCTTTGGGCTTGTGCTGAAGCTTGAGAATCGCGCTAGTACGAATGCGTGCATCCACGAAATGGCGATCCTGCGGTGGAATCTGGTTGTACGCATCCATGGCCTGATCCAGCCGGCGGGTGCGCGCCAGCAGATTGCCGAGCATGTAGCGCGCGCGCTGTTCCTCGGGGCGCCACTGCAACAGCGCGCGATAGATCCGCTCGGCATCTTCCTCATAGCCCTGGATCTTGAGATCCTGGCTGAGTCGATAGTACCACAGCGCAACCTCTTCTTCAGAGCGGATCACCAGCATCTCGTCCTGTATCTCAGGTGAGACAAAGGTCGGCTCAACCCGCAGCGCCTCGGTGAAGCAGCGCTGGGCCAGCTCGTGCGCACCATGGCCTTGGTGCATCAAGCCCATGTAGTAGCGCGGCTCGGCGGCCTGGGGGCGAGCGTTACATGCCTGATCGTAGTGAATATACGCCCGCCCGGCGTCGTCGAGCCGCTGATAACAGCGCCCGAGCGAGAAGTGCGCCTCGTAGAGCTTAGGGTTATGTTCCAGCGCCTCTTTGAACGCCGAGATCGCGCGATCAAGCTGGCCGCGCGCAGCGAAGGAGACGCCCAAGTTATAGTGCGCCTCAGCCAGCTGTGGGTCGGTCTGCACCGCCTCGAGATACTCACGCAGCGCGCCATCCCAATCCTCTTGAAATGCCAACGCATTGCCGATGTACAGGTAAATGATCGCGCGCTCGCGATCAAATATCTGGGCCTGCTCCTCGCCTTCGACATACGCCGCGATCAAGGCGGCCTTGAAATGCTCGATCGCATCGCCGTAAGAAGCGCGCAGGTAAGCGCGTATGCCCTGGCTGAACGCAGCCCCAAGGCGCGTACCAGCCATAAAGCGCTCGCTCCCGGAAAACGTGTCCAGGTCGAGCGGCATAAAGCTTAATGGTTCGTTCACAGTCATTGCTCGCTCTCCACCCATCGTGAGAACCTAGAAATGAGAACCGAGAACCGGAGATGATATATGGTTCTTAGTTCTTGGTTCTTGGTTCTTGGCTCCTATCGATACTCTTCCAGCGCTAACCGAAGCTGTCCATTCAATTCGCGTGCCAGGCCGCGCCCAAACAAATTTTGAGTGGCTCGCACGATCGCCGGCAACGCCTCATCCCAAGCCGTCACCGGGGCCGCGCTGCCAGGGAGCGCTACCTCAACCCACAACTGCGCGCTGCGGTTGGGGCCGAGCACATCGTCGGCGATGCCGCGCAGCTCGATATCAAGCTGCTCCAGCCGCCGCCGGAATATCACAATCGTAATGTCGTCGGCCTGATCGGCGCCGCTCCACAGGCGCAGCTCGTGCAACAGCACCGCTAGAAGCGCGCGCGGCTTCAGGCAGGCGTGGTGGCGCAGTGTGCGCTCCAAGCGTTCGTAGCCATAGATCTCGCCACCTGGCGGGCCGGCTTCGATCACACCATCGGTATAGAGCACCATCGTCTCACCGGGGCGAATCACGGCGCTGGCCTCGTCGTACTCGCTGTCGCCATCGACACCCAGCGGCAGGCCGGATAGCTCGACCTCGGAGACTTGGCCGTTGATCAGCACTGGGTAATTGTGACCGGCATTAGCCATACGCAGGATTCCGCGCCGTGTGTCCAGCATGGCATAGAACATCGTGACCATGCCCTGCGGAATTTCGGAAAGCACACCGCGATTGGTATCAACCAGCGTCGGGCCGGGCGGCTCGCCACGCCGTGCAGCGTGGCGGAACACCGTCCGCGCGACAGCCATACGCAGCGCTGCCGGCAGACCTTTGCCGGAAACATCGCCGATCATGATCCCCTGCCTACCATCATGTAATGGCAGAAAGTCGTAGAGATCGCCGCCCAAGTCACGCGCCGGCAAGCAGATAGCGCTGATCTCCCAGCCGGGTAGGCGCGGCACCGCCTCTAGCAGCAGACCCTGTTGGATGTCGCGCGCCAGGCGCATATCCTGCTCGATCTCGGCTTGACGGCGCAATCCTTCGAGATCAGGTGCGGCAGAAGCGACGACAGCAGCTGTTGCGACGAGAGCGGGGCGCGGGCGCAATCGCAATGCGCCCGCGTACGTATGCCCAAGCAGGGTTGCGCGGCGTGGGTGACGATTTGATTGGCGTTGATCTTGACCCATAGATACTAGCACCGATAGTAAAGGGGCGTAAGCTCCCCTGTTCGCACCTATCTTGAAAGCAGTAAATAATCAATCTGACGTTGACAAGTCTCGCGGAGCCAGCCAACTGCTACTCCATCCAGCAGCGCGCCGGGTGGATGTACATCAAGCTTGCGTAATGTGTTGCGGTATTCCCGTGCCGCCTTATCGATTCGACCATCTTGGCGGTAGGCCTCGGCCAGGTAGAATGAAACCAGCGCCGAATCCACGCTCAGGTAACGTGCCCGTTCGAGCTGCTGGATGGCCAATGGCCATTGGTCCTGCCGTCCAAAGATCACGCCCAACAGCAGCTGCGCTTCCTCGTTCAGCGCGTCGATCTCGATCGCGCGCCGCACCTCGGCCGCCGCCAAATCGAGATCGCCACGATCGGCGTGGGCGCGCGCGGTCAGCGTCAGCGCTTGTGGCGCGCAGGCCGACTGCGGTGAGACACCACGGAGCGCCCGCAGCGCTTCGTCGGTCTTGCCCTGCACGAGCAACTCACGCCCGCTCGCCAGAGCCGCCTGGTCGGAATGTCCGCGCCCACTCGCCAACCCTGCATGATCATGAAACACCTGTTTGTGGTCACGCGATACGCCGTTGGTGCTAGGATCGGATCGCGCCGGGTCGAGCGCGCGCTGGCGCTGTTCCGATCGGGGTGTTGCCATGTGCTGGCGGGATGCGGCGGCTACCGATGGGGCAGACGATTCCAACGCCTCCTTGTAGTAAACGTATGCGCCAGCCACTTCTCGCGAGTGAAATCGATCAAAAATATTCCAGAGTGTTTCAGAGAAACCAAGGAATAGCAGACCACCAGGTGGCAGGCAGCCATAGAAACGTGCGATCAGCTCTTGACATGTCTTCAACTGGAAATAGATCGTCACATTCTGGCAAAAAATAATATCGATGCTGGATGCGTAACGCGGAAATGGATCCAGCAGATTGAGCGACTCAAAACGCACCAGCGCCCGCAGCGCATCGCTGGCCAGGTAGCCATCATCTTTGGGCATGAAGTAGCGCGCCAGCAGATCGCCGGGTAAATTTTGCAGCGCACGGCCGCGGTAGAAGCCTGCGCGCGCCTTCAGTAGGGCCGGCTCGCTCAAATCAGTCGCCCAGATCTCAACCGGGCGCGCCAACGGCTGACCAAGCGTCTCAAGCACAGTGATCGCCAACGAGTAAGGTTCCTCGCCGGTGGCGCAGCCGGCGCTCCAGATCCGGATCGGCGCGCCGGCCGGCTTGCGCCGATGTATATCGGGCAGCAGCACCTCGCGTAGCGCGCGCAAGTGCGGCCCGTTACGGAAGAAGATCGTCTCGTGATTCAACACCAACTCAGCCAGCAGGCGGAGCTCATCGCGCCCGCCCGGCCCCTGGATACGCCGCTCGTAAGCCGCAAAATCGTCGCCGGTGGCGTGGAGCCGCTGGGCCAGGCCATGTTCGAGCAGCCGCAGCCGGGCCAGATCGAGGTACACACCACTGTAGTCGGCCAGCCGATCGCGCAGCGACGTAAACTGTTCCGGCGCAAGTAGGCCGGCGCTCGCGCTGAACGTTCTAGCCGTGTGCTGCTGATCCATCGATGGCTGGCGAGAGAATGTCATTGGGCACCTCGGGCCGGCGCAACCGCCGCGAGATCGAGCTGCTTGATCAGTTCGGCCAGCCGGGGCGCGATATGTGTGGCCGGCAGCACCTCAAGGGCTGCACCAAGCTGAATGGCAGCACGCGGCATTCCAAAGATCGTGCTGGTCGCTTCGTCTTGAGCAATGGTATAGCCGTTTGACCGTTTAATCGTCAACATACCGTAGGCGCCATCGCGACCCATGCCTGTGAGCAGTACACCAATCGCACGCGCACCGAACACCTCAGCAGCGGCCTGCATCGAGATATCGATCGACGGACGCTGGATCAGCAGCGGAGTATCGCTTAGATGAATCGTGCGCTCATAGGTGATCAGCAGATCGCGCGTGTCGGGCGCGATCAACACCTCGCCGACGCGGATGGCCTGGCCCTCGATCGCCAACTTTACTGGCAGTCGGCTGGCGTTAGCCAGCCATTCAGCCATACCGGAGCTGAAGCCCTGGGCGATGTGCTGTACTACCAGCACCGCCGCCCGCAGATCGCCGGGCAAGCTGGACAGCAGCTCATTTACCACTCGCGGGCCGCCGGTGCTGGCGCCGATCACGATCAAGGGAACATCCAGGCCGGGAGACAAAGAGACTGGAAGACCGGGAGCCCGGGAGATGGGGAGACTGAGTGTTTCTTTGGCGCTCAACTTGTCTGCTTGCTTCCTTGTCTGCTTTTCTCCTCGTCCATGGGCGACTGGAAAAGTGATTGTGCTGATCGTATCGGCTGGCTTGCGGCGCCCGCGCAGGTGAGTGACAACCTTCACGCGCGCCAGCACCTTGATCCGGCGGATCAGCGCGCCTCCAGTGCGATCCAGCGCCTGCGCATCGCTGCCGGATGGCTTCTCGATCACTTCGAGCGCACCAGCGCCGAGCATTTTGAAGGTGATATCGACCTCGTGGCTGGCGAGCGAGGCCGTCAGCACCAGGATCGGCGTTGGGCAGTAGGCCATCAGGTGCTCGGTGGTCGCCAGGCCATCCATCACCGGCATGCGCACATCCATCGTCACAATATCAGGGCGCAGCTCTTGAACCAGATCGATCGCCTCGCGGCCATTACGCGCCGTCGCGACAACCCGAATCGACGGATCCTGTTCGATCAGGCCGGTGATCACGCGCCGCATCAGCGCCGAATCATCTACCACTATCACGCGAATCGGCTGGCTCATGTGCTAGTGCATCTCCAAGATCAGCTTGACCCGATTTGGCAAGTTCAGCAGGTCGATGTCTTTGTTCAGGTAATCGTCCACGCCGGCCTCAAACGCGGCATGCTTATCGTCGCTCGATGTCAGCATGATGATCCGCAAGTCGTCGAGCGCCGGGTCGTCGCGCAGACGGCGGCAGACTTCATAACCGTCGATGCCGGGCATCTGGACATCGAGCACCATCAGATCAGGCACGGCAACGGCGACCTTCGCCAGTGCCTCTTCGCCGCTATGGGCTAGATCGACCTCGTAGCCGTACATGCTCAGTCGCATGCGCACGATATCGGTGACGAGCTTGCTATCATCAACGACCAGGATTTTCTCGGCCATGGTGTGCTCCCGGTTCATACGATCCTTAGGATGTTGTTATCTATGTCGGAATTGTGCGAAGGTGCCTTTAGCCTGCGGCAGCATGGTACTTTACGTTTTCTGTATGTTCTTTTTTCACCCGGCGGGGTGAAAAAAGAACATACAAAAGCAATAATCCGTGGGATGCGTACGTTCTATCATGAATTCTACCGTATCAAGTGCCCAACAGTTGCTGGACAATTTCCAGCAGATTGCTTTGGTTAAACTGGCTTTTGACGATATAGGCCTGCGCGCCGGCCTCCAGCCCGCGGCGCCGATGTGTCTCAGAAGCCAGGCTGGTGACAATAATAACCGGCAACTCGGTCAGCCCCAGGTCGGTACGAATGCGGCTGGTCAGCTGGAACCCATCAACGCGCGGCATTTCGACATCGCTGACCACCAGATCGTAGGTAGTAGCGCGGAGTTTCTCAAGCGCGTCGAGGCCATCGACGGCGGTTGTAACATCGTAGCCGGCCGATTGAAGGATCGTGCGGATTAGCTCACGGGTGGTGAACGAGTCGTCGGCGACCAGCAGGCGTGAGTGGCGGCGCGCATCATCGTGCTTGACGACAGTGGTCATCAGGGCCATACCGCGCGCGGCCTGCGCCAGTGCCATCGGGTTGAGCAGCAGCACGAGCCGACCATCGCCCATCTGGATCGCGCCACTGAAACGGCGCTGCTTCTCCAGTAGCGGCCCGAGCGGCTTGACCACCACCTCGCGCTCATCGATTAGCTGATCGATCAGCAGCGCCAGCGGGCGTTGCGCCGCACCAATCACGATCGCGGGC